>ERZ827496.354-NODE-354-length-67101-cov-14.353727_pt1 | contig 67101 bp, 49 predicted proteins | sample MGYA00519769_ERZ827496 | MGnify/ENA primary metagenome ERZ827496 (study PRJEB31778, sample SAMEA3449327) | human gut metagenome | biome: human gut; feature: human-associated habitat; material: faeces | place: United Kingdom | collected 2010/2012 ...
GCAAAAAATAATTGTTAGTCTGTCCGACTTCAATAAAGAACAAACTTGCAAAGCTCAACAAAAGCCTTTCAGGTTTGTTCTTTGTGTAATTAGCAACCTAGTAAAAACAAAAAACCAAGTAACAAAGTGACAAGCGAATTAGTAGTAGACGTACAGCCCAAGGAAATTTCTATCGCCCTCATGGAGGACAAGAACCTGGTAGAGTTCCAGAAAGAGGAACGAAACCTCTCTTTTTCCGTAGGCAACATGTACGTAGGTAAAGTCCGGAAACTCATGCCCGGTCTCAACGCCTGCTTTGTAGACGTAGGCTTTGAGAAAGACGCTTTTCTTCACTACCTGGACTTGGGACCACAATTTCATTCTTACCAGAAGTACCTCAAGCAAGTAATCAGCGACCGGAAAAAGCTCTATCCCATGTCGAAAGCTTCCATGCTGCCCGACATTGAAAAGGATGGAACCATTTCCAGCGTGCTCCAGCAGGGACAGGAAGTCATCGTACAGATTGTCAAGGAACCGATTTCCACCAAGGGGCCGCGACTGACCTGCGAATTGTCGTTCGCCGGACGCTATCTGGTACTGATACCTTTCAACGACAAAGTATCCGTTTCACAAAAAATAAAATCCAGCGAGGAAAGAGCACGCCTCAAACAACTGCTGCAGAGCATCAAGCCTAAGAACTTCGGAGTCATCGTACGTACCGTGGCCGAAGGAAAGCGCGTGGCAGAACTGGATGCGGAACTGAAAGTCCTGCTGAAACATTGGGAAGAAACCATCACGAAAGTACAGAAGGCCACCAAACTGCCCTCACTGGTTTATGAGGAAACAAGCCGTACCGTAGCCATGCTGCGCGACTTGTTCAACCCGTCGTACGAAAACATCTATGTGAACGACGAAACCGTTTTCAACGAAGTAAAAGATTATGTAGCACTCATTGCCCCCGAGCGTACGGGTATCGTGAAGCGCTACACCGGCCAGCTCCCTATTTTCGATAACTTCGGCATCACCAAGCAAATCAAATCCTCTTTCGGGAAAACCGTTTCCTACAAGAGTGGAGCTTATCTGATTATCGAACATACGGAAGCACTGCATGTGGTGGACGTAAACAGCGGAAACCGTTCCAAATCGACCAACGGACAAGAAGCGAACGCACTCGACGTGAATTTGGGCGCAGCCGATGAGTTGGCACGCCAGCTTCGTCTAAGGGATATGGGAGGTATCATTGTGGTAGACTTCATCGATATGAATCTGGCTGAAAACCGGCAGAAACTTTACGAACGCATGTGCCAAAACATGCAGAAAGACCGGGCCAAGCACAACATCCTTCCTCTGAGCAAATTCGGACTTATGCAAATCACGCGCCAGCGTGTGCGTCCGGCCATGGATGTCACTACTGATGAAGACTGCCCCGTATGTTTCGGAAAAGGAAAAATCAAACCTTCCATCCTGTTTACCGATACATTGGAAAGTAAGATTGACTATATGGTCAACAAGCTGAAAGTGAAGAAATTCACACTACACATTCATCCTTATGTCGCTGCCTACGTAAATCAGGGACTCATGTCCATGAAGCGCAAATGGCAGATGAAATATGGATTTGGCATCAAAATCGTTCCGAACCAGAACCTGGCGTTCCTGCAATATAAATTCTTTGACGTGAACAACCAGGAAATGGACATGAAGGAAGAATTCGAAATTAAATAATCTGAAGGCCGTCTCCCACCGCAAAACAAGGGAGACGGCCTTTTTTGTCTCCAAAAGCAAAGCTCCTTCCCCCTCTCTTTCCTAATTGAAAAACGCATAGGAAATAAACGAGCAACTGTACCACACGATTTAGGTTTCTCTTCGCAGAAACCTACGTTTCCCACAAGAGAAACATAAGGTTCCGCACCGGGAAACATAGGTTTCGCGGCAGGGAAACATAATTACAGCTAAGGCTTTCGGAGCACTCCGCACTGATGTTTTCTCTTATTTCACCCCAGCACGTTACACACCGGAATTCTGTTTTTATCCTTTATGCCCTTGTCGATTTCCTCCTTTTTTTATTACCTTTGCAACAGGTATCATTTTAATACGAAAACATGAAAATAAGTAGCATTTTATTTATTCTTGGGGTTACATTCTCTCAGTTTTCACTGGCACAACAGACTTTGCCGCGCGATCCGGACTGCTGTACCAGTATCATGGTGGGGAAACTGGCCTCAACCGACGGCTCTGTCATGACGAGCCACACCTGCGACAGCTGGTACCGTACGTGGGTAAACGTAGTACCGGCAGCAGATTTTACCAACGACACAGTGATGAACATTTACGACGGACGCATGCACACGGAATCGGTCAACGACCAGACGAAACTGACCGTGAAAGGGCAGATTCCGCAAGCCAAACATACCTACGCTTTTCTGGATACGGCTTATCCGTGCCTGAACGAGAAGCAGCTGGCCATGGGAGAAACGACCATCAGCGGACGGGATACCCTGCGGAACCCTAAAGGAATGTTCATGATTGAAGAACTGGCCCGTGTGGCATTGCAACGCTGCACCACGGCCCGCGATGCCATTCAGCTCATGGGTAAGCTGGTGAAGGAATACGGCTACGGCGATTCGGGCGAATGTCTGACCATTGCCGACCCGAAGGAAGTATGGCACTTTGAAATCTTCGGCGAAGGCCCCGACCAGATTGGCGGTGTATGGGCTGCCGTACGTATCCCCGACGATGAAGTGGGCGTATCAGCCAATATCTCACGTATCAGCACGCTCAACCTGAAGGATACACGTAACTATATGGCCTCTGAGAACGTGTTCAGCGTAGCCAAGAAACTCAAGCTGTGGGACGGCAAGGAACCGTTCAAGTTCTGGAAAGTCTACGGAGGTCCGAACTATTTCGGCAAGATGCAGGCATTCAGCATCCGCGAGTTCTTCATTCTGAGCACACTGGCTCCGTCGCTCAAGCTTAGCATGGACGATGAGGAACTGCCGCTGAGTGTAAAACCGGAAAAGAAAATCAGCAATGCCGACGTGATGGCTTACCTGCGCCAGACGTATGAAGGTACGGAATGGAGCGTAACGAAAAACCTGAAAGTGGCTGTCAAGGACAGAAAAACTGGAAAGACCGATACCATTACCAGCCCGCGTGCCAACCCGTGGATGCGTACCGACGAGGTACAGCTGTTCAATGCACTGCAAAAGGGTGCCGTGACAGCCAACCGCAACGTGGCCGTGCCGCAATGTGCGTACTCTACCGTCATCCAGTTGCGCGACTGGCTTCCGGATGCCGTGGGAGGTGTCTGCTGGTTTGGCATGGACAACCCCGGACAGAGTCCGCGCGTACCCATCTTCTGCGGTACGACCGACCTACCAGAAATGTTCAAGATTTGCGGCAACCACCGCTACCGCCTGGATGCTGCCTTGTGGCACTATCGCCAGGCCAACAAGCTGGCTACCGTGAGATGGGGAAATGCCCGGAAGATTTTGGAAAAGAACCTGCTCCATTTTGAAAGAAAAGGACTGGAAGAACTGACGATGGTGGAACAGCGCTATGTCGAACTGGTCAAGAGTCAGGGAGAAGAAGCTGCCAAGGCTTATCTGACCGACTATACCAAAGACTTTATCGGAGCTACCCTTCTGCGTTGGGACGAAATGACCGCCAAATACTGGAATGACTACCGCTTCGGATTCTGATTCCTTATTTATACACACGTAAAAAACACATAGAAAAGATATGAAAACAGTTACATTTATCTCTGCATTACTTCTTGCTTCGGCCACCGTTCAGGCACAGCCCAAGGCCGAAGGCTACCAGTTTACTACCGTCGTCAACCAGAAAGTGACTCCGGTCAAAAACCAGGCTGCTACCGGTACCTGCTGGTGCTTTGCCACTACCTCTTTCATCGAAGCCGAACTCCTGCGTCAGGGAAAAGGTGAATTCGACCTCTCGGAAATGTACATTGTCCGCCAGAAATATATGAACCAGTTGAACGACAACTACCTGCGCCACGGAAAAGGCAACATCGGTCAGGGAAGCATCTCACCCAGCTGGTTTACGGCTTTTACTCAGGTAGGCATCGTGCCGGAAGAAGTATACAGCGGCATCAACTACAATTCTCCTACACACAATCACAAGGAGCTGGCCTCTTATATGGAAGCCATTGCCGGAAAAGCCGTACAGATGCGTCAGCGCAGTCCGGAATACGACAAGCTTATCAAGAGCCTGTTCGACATCTACATGGGCGAACTGCCTGAAAAGTTCACCTACAAAGGCAAGGAATACACCCCGCAGTCCTTCGCAAAGAGCCTGGACATCCATCCCGAAGACTACGTCATGCTGACCAGCTTTACTCACAAGCCCTACTACCAGGCATTTGAAGTAGAGATTCCCGACAACTGGGAACATGCCAAAATGTACAACCTTCCGCTGGACGAAATGATGGAAGCTACAGACTATGCACTGAAAAACGGCTATACCGTATGCTGGGACGGAGACGTCAGCGAAAAAGGTTTCTCTTTCAAGCACGGAGTAGCCATCAATCCGGAAACCGAAAAGACAGAAGACCTGAAGGATACAGACTTTGCCCGCTGGCAAGGTATGGATGCACAGGAAAGACTCAACGAAGCCTTCAAGTTTGAATATCCTTGTCCGGAAGTCAAGGTAACTCCCGAAATCCGCCAGAAAGGATACGAATCTTTCGTGACAACCGATGACCACCTGATGCACCTCACCGGCATTGCCAAAGACCAGAACGGCACGAAGTACTACATCACCAAGAACTCTTGGGGAACCGACCGCAATGACTTCGGCGGTTACCTGAACATGTCGGAAAGCTACGTACGTGCCAAGACTATCTACGTGCTTGTACACAAGGATGCCCTGAGCAAGGACATGAAGAAAAAGCTCGGACTGGCCGACTAAAAAACCTGCCTGAAAAACAACCAGGTTACCAAAATGGATGCTTATCTTTGCTGCTGTCAACAGATAAGCATCCATTTTTTATGAAAACTGAAGACTATAGTCCCATTTTAGAGTCGGCCGGCATCCGTCCCACCTCTACCCGACTGCTCATCTATGAAGCCATTACCCGTAACAGTGACACATTCAGCCTGAGCACGTTGGAAAGGCAACTCGACAGCATCGACAAGTCGGTCATCTTCCGCACCCTCGTGCTCTTTCACGAGCACCACCTGATACACAGTGTAGACGACGGCAGCGGCTCACACAAATACTGCATCTGCCACAACCACGGACACTGCCACGAAGAAGAGGCCCACTGCCACTTCTATTGTGAAATCTGCCAGAATACCTACTGCCTGAACGAAGACCTGATACCTCACATCGACCTGCCCGAAGGCTTCATTGCCCGAAAGGTGAACTACATCGTAAAGGGTATCTGCGCCAAGTGCGCTGCCAAGCACTCCGTTTAAGGCCATTTTTTTGATTTACATCAATAAAACACCGAAAAATCAAAATTTCATGTTATAAAACATATATTCTATTCGAGAAAGCCCTATCTTTGCAGCGTAATCAAGAACGAAAGTTCAACGGTTACCAGGAAAAAAGATTGTTATAGGATTTAAAAAGATTGTTTTTACCTCGTCGGGACGACGACGTATTTTTTGGATTAGGTTTTAGATTTTAAGGTATTAAAGTTTTTTATTCACTAAAAAGAAAGGGTAACAACATGAAAACGATGAAGAATTTCATTCAGAAGGTCTTCAAGGGAGACCCGATGATTTGGGGTTACGTAATGCTCAGCTAATGAGTGTGTAACCCCTTTGCAGACCGGGAACGTTCGGTCTTTTATGGCAGAAAGTTGTAAAGTTTACTGTATACAATACCTTTCAGAGGTATCATAAAAAAACGAGTGTATCCGCTTCGATGCACTCGTTTTTTATTTGGTTCTAAGATAGGAGGAACTCAGAATTTACCTTTTTGCTCTTCAATCCACCATTGGAAATTCAATGGTTTCAGTAGCTTCATTCCAATTTTCAATTGTGAAGTTTCCGGTTCCTCCCCCTGAAAAAATATTGCCAATCACCACATTTAAGGTTAAACGAGTGTTTGCCTCCAGGGTAGACGACAGATTACGCGCCAGCCGATGTACCGTTCCATCTTTCAATGTAACGAACAACTGTATCAAAGGATTGGCTGCCGACGGGAACAACATAATCATGGCATTGCTCATCTCTGTATTGTCGACAGAACGAACCAGGTCAAAAGCAACGGTCTTCACCTTATTTTCCGGCTCGGCGGTATACAGATTCAGCTTTTCCGCAATCCCGCCAATATGTACCTTTATACTCTCCACATTCGAACTGATTACTCCGTTATTCTGAGTCTTTACTATCACCTTCAAACCGGCTACTGCCCTATGCATATTGGCTTGCAAGTCTTCTTCACCAATGTTCACATTCTGCCTGCCATACACTAAGTCAAACACTGGAATGTAAGTTGTATCCGAAGAATTCTGCCTTAATTCAAAATACAGTTTGGATAAATCACTCCCTATCGACAAGCCCGGTTCCCTGATAGCCGGCGTAGTATGAATAGGTTCTTCATATTGTGGAGTACCCCAATACACCATATTATACTGCCCGACAGGAAGTGAAATCTCACGATTATTGTCCCCATAAATACTTCCGTCCTGAATATGGTAGAAACCATAAAACGTAGAAAGTTTATTGTTCACATAATTCCCACAAAAAATCGAAGTACCAGAGTTACAAGGATATGCCTCCAAGATTCCGGAAAGCGGACTGACATTGTCCACAATCCTCGATTCCAAACGAGGGGTCACAAGCCCCTCTTTTTCTTCACCAAGCACACAATCGTCTTTGTCACATGAAGCTACAGCTACAGATAGAGCTAAGGCTCCCAAAAAAATTTTCTTCATAATAAGCAAGATAAAAACATTAAAAAAGAATCAAGCCATAAAGACATCAGAGAAACGAATAGAGATAAAAACCAGAATAGGTTCAGAGATATATTTATAGTTGCATGCTTTCCTATTATATATAACAATCCTAAAAGAAGAAAGTTCTTGAATCTGCCGCAAATTATTGCCAGTTCCGAATCTTTTCAATAACTTTCCTGCAAATTTCTAAAAACGATACAGAAATGTCATTAATCAGAGTTATTTTCTCCATTATTTTTCCGCCTCTTGCCGTGATTGACAAAGGCTGCGGCTCAATACTGATTGTCTTTATCCTCACCTTGTGCGGATGGATTCCAGGTGTAATCGGTGCCTTAATTATTCTCAACAAGAACTAAATCTAACTCTATTCCTAAATAAGAAATCACCATGAAAGAATTACATGTACATGAAATTACAGGACATTCACTTGTCCCTGCAAAAGACATTCCGGCATTGCTCGATGAAAACCATATTGAATTTCAGGCTATCGATTGTGTAAACTGGAAGGACTATCCTTACCATCCTGAAGTGGAATTCCGCATCGCTCATACGGGAGATGCCATTTTGCTGAACTACCGCGTCAAGGAAGAAAGCGTACGTGCCGTAGCAGCAGAAGACAACGGCAGAGTATGGGAAGACTCCTGCTGTGAGTTCTTCTTCCAGCTTCCCGAAGACCAGGAAGAAAATATCTATTATAACTTTGAATGCAACTGTGGAGGTACCTTGCTCATCGGCGGTGGAAGACCGGGCGACAGACCTCATGCACCAGTGGAAATCACCCGAAAAGTAGACCGCTGGACCTCGCTCGACAAAGCTCCTTTTGAAGAACGTATGGGAGAATGCGGCTGGCAGCTGGCCCTTTGCATCCCGAAGGAAGCATTCTTCCGTCATCAGCTTAAAGGTTTCAAAGGAATGACTGCTCATGCCAATTTCTACAAATGCGGCGACTTGCAGCACACCCCGCACTTCCTGTCATGGAACAAAATAGACTTGCCGAAGCCCTGCTTCCACTGTCCGGAATTCTTCGGTAAGATTATGTTTGAATAAGAATTGCACCAATAAAAAACAAGAACGAATGTACTTGACTGTTTTCCTCTCAGGGTATGAATACAAAAATGAATATAAGTATGAGAGAGAAAAGAGGAAAAGCAGTCAAGTAACATTCGCCTGCAAACACAATAGAAACTAAAAAAAGAGAACTAAATATGCTGTCCTCCACCCAGCGCCTGATACAAGTTGATCAGGCTTTGTATCTCCTTGAAACAGTTAGCGGTTTGAGAGAGCTGGGCATTCAACAACGTCTGCCGGGCAGTCAGCACTTCCAGATAGGTCGTGTTGCCATGCTGCATCAGCAGTGACGTACTGGTGAAAGCCTTTTCCAGGGCAGCCACCTGATTTTCGTAATTATCTTTTTTCCTTTTGCTTATCTGATAAGACACCAGCGCTTCGTTCACTTCCGTACCGGCATCCAGCAACTTTTGCTCAAAAGCCAGAAGAGCCTCTTCCTGCTGTGCCTTGGCAATGCGCCGGCGGGCAATCAACGTTCCTCTGTTAAACAGCGGCTGCGTCAGAGAAGCCAGTGCTGAGGTAACAAACTTGCCCGGATTGGTAATCAGTCCACCCACCGAATTTGTCCATCCGGCACTTCCACTTAAGGTTATGGACGGATAAAAGGCAGAATTAGCCTGATTGGTCACATAAAACGCTTGTTTCAGGTCACGTTCGGCCATACGCACGTCCGGACGGTTGGAAAGCATCTGAAGTGGAACTCCCACAGACAAACGTGAAGTGAATTGTTGACCGGAAAGTTTTCCCCTCGCTATCTTATGCGGTGTTTCTGCCAGCAGCAAAGACAGACTGTTTTCCACCTGGTTAATCTGTTCTTCCAAATCCATCACCGAATTCTCTACTTCATAATAAGTAGCCCTCATCTGTGAAACGGCTGCCTCATCGGCCTGTCCCGCATCCATCAGGGCCTGCGTAGATTCCACAGTTTCCTTCCACGTATCGGCTGTTTGACGGGAAATCTCCAGTTGCTCATCGAGCATCAATAACGTGTAATATGTATTCGCGATATTAGCTATCAGGCTGGAGTACACTGCCTGCTTATAATCTTCACTTTGCAGATAAGCGGCTTTAGCCTGACGTTTGGCATTACGTAGTTTCCCGAAAATGTCCAGTTCCCAACTGGCTGTCACCGGAAGCGTATAGGTGTGTGAAGCCTTGCTGCCTTCCACCGTATTGACGCCTCCTTGCGGAGAAAGAGCAAAGAAAGGAAGAAAAGCCAGTTTGGCCGAAAGCAAAGAAGCCTTCGCTTCTTCCACACGCAGACTGGCTGTCTGCACATCTGTATTCTGCGCCAGCCCCTTTTCAATCAGCTCCTGCAAATAAGGGTCTGTAAAGAAATCCCGCCAGTGAAGAGGCTGTCTCAAAATAGAGAAATTGGACAGACATACTTATAATTTATAAGTTATAGTATAAAAATCTCCTGCTTTTAGCCATATCATTAGAGTAAACTAAGGCTGAAACAGGAGATTTTTTATTTCTAAGTTTCAATCTGTAATATTTTTACTTTTGCAATTCTATTTTGAGACAGCCTCGTGACCTCTTCGCCGTACAAGTTCTCGGGAACCGAGGTCTGCGGTTCATAGCTGGTATATATTCCGCAACTGCTCAGCAAGAGCGTTGCGCCACATGCGATTATCTTTGATGTATTCATATTGTTCATTTACTTTTCTGTGTTAAAGGCACTTTTCTCAATCAAGGTCTGTTCCTTCTCATATAGAATCTGCTGGTCGGGTTCATTCTGCATAGGGCCACGCAATTTTTCCTGAAGGTATTCGAACACCACAAAGAAAACCGGAACCACAAAGAGCAGAGCCAACGTACCAATCAGCATACCTCCTACTACACCCGTGGCCAATGAACTGTTTCCGTTTGCTCCGGCACCGGATGAGAACATCAGCGGAAGCATACCGAAAATCATACACAAGACGGTCATGATAATAGGACGGAAACGGGCCTGAGCTGCCGAATAAGCAGAAGAGATAATCCCCATACCCTTACGACGGCGTTCAATGGCATACTCTGTAATCAAGATGGCTGTTTTAGCCAGCAAACCAATCAACATGATGGCACCGGTCTGTAGATAGATGTTGTTCTCCAACCCTGCTACACGGGCAAACAGGAAGCTTCCCATCAACCCGAAAGGAACGGACAGAATCACGGCCAACGGTACCAGGAAACTTTCATACAAGCAGGACAGAATCAGGTAAATCAATACCACACAGAGGGTATAGATGAACACGGTCTGTGCTCCTCCGCTGCTGGCTTCCTCACGTGCCATACCTCCATATTCATAACCGTAGCCGGAAGGAAGTACCTGTGCTGCAACCTCCTTAATGGCTTTCTGGACTTCACCGGTAGAATATCCCTCGGCCACGTTCACATTCACATCAATCGTATTATACAAGTTGAAACGCTTGGCAATTTCCGGACCTAAGACAGAACGCAGCGTCACAAACTGGCTGACCGGTGCCATCTCCGTTCCATTACGCACAAACATGTTATCCAGCGCATGCTGATTCAAACGGGCATCAGGTGAAGCCTGAATCATGACACGGTATACCTTTCCATACTTATTGTAATTAGATACGTACGAACCTCCACAATAGGCTCCCACCACATCGAGCACATCACTCGGACTGATTCCGGCACGCTTGCATTTAGCTGCATCTACATCCACTGCAATTTGAGGGAAGTTCATGGCGTATGAACTATAGGCCATTGCCACTTCCGGACGCTCGTTAAGGGTCATGATAAATTTCTGTACGGACTCATAGAACGGCTGCATGTCGCCTCCCGTTTTGTCCTCCATATAAAGTTCCACCGCATTACCGGTACCATATCCCGGAATCATGGCCGGCTGGAAACAGAATACCTGCGCCTCCTTTATCTCGCTGAACTGGGCATTCAGGCGCTTCATGACAGCTTCAACAGAATGTTCCTTTCCTTTTCGTTCATCCCAGTGATACAAGCGGATGATGACCGTACCGTATGACGTTCCCTGCCCGGAAATCAACCCATATCCCGTAATACGCGAATAATGCTCAATCTCTGGAGTGGCTTTCAATATATCCTGCACCTTGTCCATCACCTTATTGGTTTCAGCCAAAGAGTTACCTGGTGAGGTACTGATATTAATCATCATGGTTCCCTGGTCTTCCTGAGGCACCAGTCCGGTCTTGGTTGTCGACATCAGATATACCAGCAATACAGTGGCAACACCCAGTGAAGCCCATACAGTCCACCGGTGATGGAAGAAGAACATCAGTCCTTTCTTGTATTTGCCTAGCATCGTATTAAATGACACGGTGTAAGCCGCACGGATACGACCACTGAAGCTCTTGATGCTTTTCTCCGTGTCAGAAGCTTTCATCATCATGGCGCACAATGCTGGACAGAGCGTCAAGGCATTAATACAGGAGAGTCCCACAGCCACCGCCATCGTAATACCAAACTGAGTGTAGAACACCCCGGAAGTTCCTCCCATGAAGGTCACCGGAATAAATACAGCCATAAAGACAAAGGTACACGACACAACGGCCATCGTCACATCACTCATGGCATCCTTTGTGGCAAGATAAGACGAGCGATATCCCACATCAAATTTGGCCTGTACGGCTTCCACTACAATAATCGCATCATCCACCACGGTACCAATGGCCAGCACAAGGGCAAACAAGGTCAGGATATTGATACTGAATCCGGCTACCGACAGGAAGGCAAACGTACCAATCAGTGACACAATGATGGAAATGGAAGGAATCAAGGTACTCTTGAAGTCATGCAAGAAGAAGTAAACCACCAACACTACCAGGATAATGGCTATCACCAGGGTTTCAACCACATTGTCGATAGAAGCAAAAAGGAAGTCGTTCACACTCATCATCTGAATAAACTCCGTTCCCTCCGGAAGATCTTTTGAAATATCATCCAGCAAGTCGGAGATTTCCTGGTTTACAGCCGTAGCATTGGCACCAGCCACCTGGAAAACCATGAAAGTAACTCCCGGAACTCCATCTGCTTCGCCATGGAAACTATAGGATTCACGTCCCAGTTCTACTTCTGCAATATCTTTTACACGAAGCATGGACCCGTCTTTCTGCGAACGTATGACCATGTTTTCAAATTCTTCCACGCTCTTCAGACGGCCTTTGTACTTCATGGTGTACTGAAACACATTGTCCGAACTTTCACCCAATGAGCCCGTAGGTGCTTCCGTGTTCTGCTCACCCAATACGGCTGTCACATCAGAAGGAACCAGTCCGTATTGTGCCATTTTGTCGGGTTTCATCCAGATACGCATACTGTAAGTATCTCCCATCAGCTGCACATCACCTACGCCCTGAATACGTTTTACCTGGGGAATCACATTGATGTCAAGGTAGTTGGCCAGGAAAGTTTCATCATAACGCTTGTCAGGACTGATAAGACTATTAATCTGAAGGAAGCTGTTCTGGCGTTTCATGGTGCTGACGCCAATAGCAGTTACTTCGGAAGGCAGCAGACCTTGTGCGGCAGACACACGGTTCTGCACATTGACCGCTGCCATATCCGGGTCGGTACCCTGCTTGAAATACACCAGGATTTCGGCTGTACCCGCATTGGTAGCCGTAGAGGTAATGTATATCATGTTCTCTACCCCGTTGATACTTTCTTCCAGCGGCATGATGACACTGTTCATCACCGCATCGGCATTGGCACCGGTATAAGTGGCTTCCACACGTACGGTAGGTGGAGCAATGTCAGGATATTGTTCCACGGGAAGTGTATAAAGTGATATAAATCCCACTATCAGAATCAAGACCGATATGGAGAGGGCCATCACCGGCCGTTTAATGAATATATTTCCTTTCATAATCGTCTGTTATTTTACTTGCGTTCCTTCACGAATCATTCCGGCTCCGTCGGCCACAATCTCATCTCCGGCTTTCAGTCCATCCAGCACGATGTACTCTTTTCCGTCGTTGACCGGAGCTACTTTTATCAGAGTAGATACCGCTTTTCCGTCTACCACCTTATAAGCCAGAATCTTATCCTGCAACTGTACGGTAGCTCCCTGCGGAATCACAATACATTTCTTATAGACACTTGGAATCAGCACGTTGCCCGATGCCCCACTGTGCAGCAAACGGGAAGCATTCGGGAATACCGCACGCACACCTACCGTACCCGTCTCCTTGTCAATCACGCCACTGATAGATTCTATCTTTCCCTTTTCTTCGTACACAGAGCCATCATTCAACTGAAGCTGAATGGCCGGCATGTTTTCTACCGCCTTGTCAATCGTACCGTATTGACGTGCCAAAGCCAAAAGCTGATTTTCAGTCATCGAGAAATAGACATACATGGTGGCATTATCTGACACAGTGGTCAGCGGTTGCGACATATTGGAACTGACCAGTGCTCCTACCCGGTAAGGCAACATGCCAATCACTCCGTTGCTGGGACTTTTTACTTCCGTATAAGAAAGGTTATTCCGTGCATTTACCTCCTGTGCCTTAGCCTGTGCCAGTTGCGCCTTGGCTGTCAGATACTCATTTTCAGTTGTCTGCAAGTTAAAGCTGGAGACTACCTTCTTGGCATACAGTTCCTTTGTACTTTTATACGTAAGTTCAGCTGTAGCCAGACTGGCTTTCGCTACTTCCACATTGGCAACCGCTGTTTCCAAAGCCGCCTTATAGGGCACCTGATCAATTACAAACAAGACTTCTCCCTGCCGTACGACATCTCCTTCAGACACATTCAACTTTTCAATATATCCTGACACTTGCGGATAAATGTCAATGTCCTGCATACCTTCAATAGAGGCAGAATACGAAGTCATGATTTCCTTATCCGTATCTGCTGTAAGCGTTACAAGATTATAGCCTTTCTGAGTGTTTTCTTTGGTTTCCGTTTTACAGGAAGTTATCCCCGTCGCACAGCCAACCAGCAACATCAGCCATACGTTTAATTTTCCAATCTTTTTCGTCATATTCGTTTCTTTTTTGTTCGCGCAAAAGTAGCAAGCGCGGGAAAAAGGAAGGCAACCGATTTTCGCACAGAAATGTTCAATTTTCTCCATCCTTCCGTCAAAATCATGAAATATGGAAAATAAGATATTCTTGAGAGAAAATAAGACATAGCACCTTGACCAAAAATCTTCATCTTTGCAAAAAAGAATTATGGAAGAGATTATTAGACATATTCACATGGAAATGCTTCAGGCACATTGCGATGCCCAAACCTATATTGACGATTACATGTTTCTGACCGAACGCCTGGAGAATGTGTTCCCGGAAAACCGGAATGTCAAACTGGAAGTTTTTCTGATGCTCTATTGCGAAGAAGGAGAAGTAAAATTGGAACTGAACAACGTGGCCCGACACTTACAGGCCAACGACCTGCTGATTAGCCTGCCCAATACGATTATAGGTCAGGTAATGGCTAGTCCCAACCATAAGGTAAAAGTATTCTGTTTCTCCAACCGCTTTATCCAACGGCTGACCCAGACTCAGAAATACAGCTGGAAGTCGATATGTTACATACAGGAAAACCCCATCAAGCATTTTGGAGAAAACCGGAACGAAACGTTTCACCAGTACCTGAAACTGATAGAGGGCAAGATACAGACTCCGCCCGACAAATACCAGAAAGAAATCCTGCTGCACATTGCTTCAGCTTTTTATGGCGAGATGGTGGCCGAAACCACCCGCAAGTCTATTGAAAAAGAAAAGCAAGGATACCACACTCCTATCAAACAACCCGACTTCATCTTTAAGCAATTCATGGAAGCGCTGACAGCCGACAACGGTAAACACCGTACACTGACTTACTATGCCAACCTATTCTGTTATTCGCCGAAGTATCTGTCGCGCATCGTCAAGCAAATCAGCGGGAAAAATGCGTTGACACTAATTCATGAGAATGCCATTGAACATATCATTCCTGAGCTGAGACATTCCAACAAAAGCATTAAGGAAATTTCTGTGGATTTTGAATTTCCCAATGTGTCGTTTTTTGCACAATACGTAAAAAAATACTTAGGAATGACACCTACGGAATATCGCAACAGCAGTCAAGAAAAAAAATAACAAAATCAATATACATCAGCCCAAAAGCAACAGTAAATTCATATTGTTGCTTTTTTATTTTTATGCAATAACTGTTTTATAATCAATAACGTTCGTGTCCTTACCCTTAAAAATTGAAGCTGAAAGAGAAAGCGGATTGAACAAAAACGGAAATATTACGTTTAAAAACATAAACAGGCAAAAATATTAACGAGATAAACAAACTAAACTATAAAACGATTAATTAGTTATTTTTTCAGCAAGAAAAGTTATAGGGATTGGTTTAAGAGATTGTAATCAACGAGAAAACAACAACGAAATGAGAAAACTTACCTTTATTGCATTCTTATGCACTTTGCTATTGGTATCCTGTAACCAGGAAGAACAATTAGACACATCGTCTGCTACAAACAAATCAGGGATTTTATTCAAATTACAAAAGGATGGATATGAAGAAAACACTTCACGTACTGCGGAAGAAGAGACTTCTCCATACGATGAGTTGCACTATTTCATAGTAGATGAAAACGGTGAAAAAGTAACAAACATCAAGAGCTATTATGAAGCTTCTACATCTACAATTTATACTGAAGGACTTCACAAAGGAAATTATCGCCTGCTGGTTTTAGGAATCCAGGGAAATTCCGCGAAAGACAAAGCCGTCATTCACACTCCTGAACACATACAAGATGAATGGCTGGCTTTTCCGGAAGATTTGCAAAAGCCATTGGAAGCCAAATATTTTTACTCGCAAACTCCTTTTTCCATTATAGAGGTGCAGACTACCAATGGAATGCAGGAAACGGCTTCCATTCCAGATGAAATAGTCCAGAAACGGATTGTAAGCCGGGTAGATTTCGATTTTGCCTACCACAATCCTTATGTGCGCTATGCCGTAACGGATAAAAGCCTTTCATTTGGCGACGTACGCTTTTACACCACTCTTTCAGGCAGCGGAGAATTGAGCGGTGAAAGCAATGGAACACTCTATCCGATTTCCTTGAATGAGCAGACTTCTTACCTCTTCATGCCGCTGTGCGAGAATGCGGAACTCAACGGTGAAATCACAATTTCTACCCGTAACTACCGTAAGGAGGAAAGACGTCAGGTCTATGGGTTCGAGCATAAATCGCTAAGCAGCAATCACATTCATCACATAGAATCGGTAGTAACTCATCCGGATGATAAGGATATAATGATGTTCATCACACCTGCGGCATACAATGCAGGCGGACATAAAGCCATCCTGCAGGATGATGAAACAAAGGAAGTGTACACCAACCCGTCACTCCGGAAGTTCAACACGTCACAGCCGCTTCAGGTATCAGTTACCGAAGAAGGAAAGCTGCACGCACGCTTCTATTCTCCTCGTAAACTGAGCAACGTACTGATAAAAATGCAATTGCCACAAGTGAGCAATGAGTATTTTGACCTGGCTTACTTTGATTCAATTCCTGCATTCTGCGATTTTTATGAGGAAATTCCATTGATAGAACGTACGGTAATGTGCCGCACGGAATCCGGTAAAATCATCGAAATAAGCAAAAAAACGGCTGAAGAACTCTCGGATGCCGTACTTAAAGTTGAATCTGATGATCCGTTCTGGGCCAAGCTACAGAAAATCAAACATGGGTGGAACATTTACTGGGGGCTATATGGCGGAGATCCGGAAAGAGAAGATGGTGGTCCGGTAGGTAACTGGATGGGAATACGCCCAGTACACTGCCGTGAATCGGTAGCCCTCTTCCTGAACTTCACCTATATGATTGACATGCCGGAACACGAACAGATTCTGCGTGACAATGCCGACCAGCTGTACGATGACAACAAACAGCCCGTAAAGGTGGAAGCGGTATTGCAACAGATGCGGATGGCCAGAACCCTTCAGGTGGGATTGGTCTACCCAGGAAACGGAGTCGTTGGTTTAGGAGGTGGAAGTACCTTCGGATGTTACCAGCAAGGATGGTTTGAACACTATTTCAATACTTACTCGTGCAGTATCATGTTCCATGAACTGGGACACGTAATGGGATATGGACACAACAGTTCATTTACTTACGGACCATGGGCAGAAAAATTGATGAATAATTTTTATGTCAATAATATCCAGGACATGCCGATTGACTCCAAAAACTATTTGAACAGTACGCAAAACCCTCATCGATACAAATAAACAAACGAAATTAAATCTGACGAAAAAATGAATATGAAATATATACTTACAGTGGCAAGCGCAGGCTTGTTCTTACTAAGTGGCTGCCAAAAAGAAAAGATACGGCAGGATAATGCAGCAGACGGCTCACTTCGCATCAGCATCATCAGTTCCGGAATGAACTATGGGATAACCACAGAATCCGAAACAAATATACACACGCTTGATGCTTATCATTTTGAAAACGGCATATTAAGCGAATCATTCAATTCCCTGCAGATTGATGAAAAAGGAGTATGCCGGCTCGACATTAAACAGAAAAACGGAATGCTCTATTTTCTGGCCAATGATGCAAACATAACTTCCCGCGCCAACCTGACAAACAATGTCACTACCCTGGAAGAGTTCCTGCAACTGACCGCAACAGCCGATGAAATGACCTCAAAGAGTCTATTGATGAGCGGCCACACAGAACTGAATGGAGAAAACGCCTCTCTATCCGTGTCTCTTAAACGTACGGTAGCCCGTATTGACCTGGAATCTGCTTTTCAAGATGCAGAAGTAAACAGTATCACGATAAGAGATATAGCCCTGACTGGTTTGGTGAATGAAGGAGGCGAAAAAAGTGTGCTGACCAATATCGAAAAAACCGACTTGACAAAAGATTTTGGAGAACAACCATTCAAAAACAAAAAGGAGTCTCTTTACTACCTGCCGGAACAAACGGCCAATGGTCATGCGGTAGAAATTCTGATGGCAGTCAATGGAGGATGGCATCGCTTGAAAACGACCCTGCCACCCTTGAAACGCAATACGGTGTACACACTTAAAGTGTATGGCAACGGAGCAAATCTGAACGTAGAAGTGCTGACGGATAACTGGGAGAACGGTAACTCCTCCGAATCCGGCCTTACCCTCAAAGGATTGGTCGATAAAGAAAATTCACAGCTTTCAGAAGGTGTAACTGTCAACGAACGTGGTGATACTGTATTTGTTCCTTCCTGGAACAGTAATTTCCAGCTCACCTTAGCAGCCGAATCAGGAGCTCAAGTCAGCGTTCTTGGAGAAGTAGAGGGCGTTACGGTAACCCCTGCCAGCCAGTCCAGAAGTCTTTCTCCCGTAGCAGAATTCAATGTATCCAGCCGACAGAAAATGCCGGGCAGCAAAAGTGAATACATGTACCTGGATATCTACAACGACCAGATACAAACCGGCCGGGTGGTACTGGTGTTTACTCCCAATCCGGTACAAATGAGCGGACTCATAGAATTCGACCAGAACGGAGAATGTAACTTCAACCGCTATGTAGACGGAGAACTGGCCAGCCTGATTTTACCGGAAGGAAAAACAGCCACGCTGAAGTTCGCCGAGGAAGAAGCACACTGGATGAAGCTCGCCCCTGAAGGCAGCAATACCTATCGACTGCTGGGAGGATGGAAGCCCAACGATCCGAAAGCAGACGGACGGGAACAGGCAGGCGAATTAATCATTACCAATGAAGATGGCAGCCATCCGGAGACTTATACCATCCGACGCCTCAACTGGGGATTGCCGGTGGTAAATATCAACGGAACATGGTGGTGCAAGTACAACCTGAGAGGTAACGTGAAGAATTTCAACGACCAGATTCTGATTAATTCAGACCCGGCCAAAGACAGCAGTCTGGCAGACTACCTGACTTCCTGCTCTGACGATGAATTCCTGCACATTCTGGGCGACCAGTATCAGGCCGGAAATCCTGAAGGGTTACAACTGACTCATGATGACTCTTCATTCTATTACGAAGGATACAAAAGCCAGACGGACAATTTCGGGACCCTGTCTCCTACCGTCATGGCACCCGACGGTTACCAGATTCCGGACTTCGATGACTACCGTTTCTTTACAGGAAGCACGAATTTCAATCTGGGTTACTTCAACCCCGGTGCCTTCAACAATGGTTTAGGCCAGCGACTCAACTTTAAGGTCGTAGAACGTAATGCGACTTTCCAGGGATTGCAGTACGGTCCGATTACCTTCTATGATTTTGAATATGAAGGCAATCACTGGACACTCTGTGGCTTAGGCCATCAATGGGATGCCGCTAACATATCGAAAATGATGATTTTGCTGGCAACCTATGGTAACGGAGGAAATACCTGGATGATGGAAGGATATTCCCATAGTGACGGCAGAGGAAACTGGTTCAAATATGCAGGCAGCAATGCATTTAAAACCCGTACCATCCGATGCGTCAAGACACCAGTGGAATACATCTACGAGTAAAAAGCGTAACAATATCCTAACAGACAAATAAATCAGTATATGTACATCAGAAAATACATACAGCTTTTCGGCATACTTTCTGCCCTGTTTCTCACCACAGCTTGCGGAGAAGATAAACCTTCAGAGGGAAATACACCCATCCGGACCATTACCACTCACCTGAGTGAATTTCAGGTGGAAGGAGAAAGTGCCCCCCTTCCCGGTGAAGGAGAGATTTACGATTTGCAGGCCTGCCTGTTTGAAGACGGCCTTATGACAGAAATCTATACTCAGTTCACCCAACAGAATGACCAGTATGTGTTTCAGACCAGCAAAAGAGCAGGTCACCTCTACATCCTGGCTAACATTGCCGACCAGCTCAACATTCAGGAACTGAAAGCACAAGGCATTACCGAAGAAGAATGGCAGCAGATTACGTTTGCACATGCCGACGATTACATACATGCCCCGGAGTTTTTCTCCGGCATGATTGACTTGGGACAGACCGACGAAAACTTGCTTCACCTGGATCTGGAAAGAGGCATTGCCCGTTTTGACCTGTCCATTCAAAGCAACAGTCCCGTCAAGGTGAACAAGGTGGTGTTCAAAAATATCACACAACACACCTTTCTGTTCCCGCAGAATCCTGTCATCATCCCTGCTCATGCAGAGATAAAAGACCGTTCCGTTGAGTTTGCAGAAGGACTGGGAACCAATACTCAAGGTATTTTCTACATGTATGAACAAGCTGGAGATAATTTAAAGGCAAGTCTGGAAATGGTGAAAAATGGAAAAGAGACCACTCTTGAAACCATACTTCCCTCTACCTTGAAACGCAACGTAGTGTACACATTGGAAATCAGCACAGACTCTACCACAGGAGAAGCCAAGCTGAATGTCATTGAATGGAAAAACGGAGGCGACCATATTCTGTCTTCCGACCTGGCCAGCATAAAGGTAGATACCGAGGAATTCATACTTCCCGACAATGTGACAGTGAATGAGGAAAAAACACTGATAACCCTTCCTTATACATCTACAGATATGACATTGGTCATCGACTGTGACGATGAACTGGAACTGATTTCGGAAAACAATATGCCGATAAAAATCACCTCATTAGGAGGTCTCCGTCCGGAAACAATAGGAAAGAATGTATTCCGTATTCAGAAAGAAAAATGGAGACCCGGAGTTCCCGAAACGGAAATAAAGCTCAGATTCCACCGGAAAGGACTGCTTCACGACTATGCGGAAGACGCTCTGACATTAGTCTTATCTGAAAATCCGATTAAACTGGAAGGGCTCATCCACTTCCATGACGGCTATGAATTTGATTTCGGACGCTACATTGACAATGAATTGGGGCTCATCACTCTGCCGGAATCTAAAAAACTGACGGTGGAATACGAAAGCGGTGAAGGACACTGGATCAAGTTGGAAGAGCAGGATGAAACACCCAACTCATTCCGCATCATAGGAGGTTGGAAACCCAATGACCCAACGGCCAACGGACGCAAGCAGAAAGCCACACTGGTAATCTGCAATACCGACGGTACGGACAGAGAAGAATACACGGTCGTGCGCCGCAACTGGGGGCTCCCTGTAACCTACCTCAACGGTGTGTGGTGGTGCAAATACAATGCCATGGGAGATTCCAAGAATTTCAACGACCAGATACTTTCTTCGAACGACCCGGCTGCCAAGGCAGGAAAGACGCTTTTTGATTACCTGCGCGACTGTACTCCCGAAGAGTTCTTCAAGTTATGGAAATGGCAGTACCAGGGAAAAACCACGCAGGGAATGGAAGTAATTGATGACGGTGGAGTAGCTAAAATGAAAGGATACGGTCCGTCTAGCGAGCATATCAATAAACTGGATGCCACCGCCATGGCACCCGACGGCTACGAACTTCCTTCCATGGAGAATTTTGAAAGAGTCTTAAACTCAACCAGTGGAACCATCTGGCTGATGTGGGACGGAAGCCATACCACGGCATGGAACGGAAGCTCAAACATCCAACGTCGCCAAAGAAGAAGAAACGATGTTACCGTAGGAACCGTAGCGCTGTCTGACCTGATTTACATTCAGATGTACAATAATGCAGAACAGCAATACGAACCACTCGTATGGTACGGTCCCGGAGCACAATGGGATGACAGTGGCATCAAACATGGACACTACAATGCCATGTTATGGGCTACCCACTCGCCCAGCAACGGACAGGGATGGTTTTATAACGGAACAATGGCAGGGCTTTATCCCAACAAGAACGGTGCAGGATCAAACGACACCCGACTTCTTCGCTTTAAGAAATCGGACGTAGAATACATCTATGAATAACAACCCTCAAAACGTCTTTGCGTTTCAAAGTAAACGCAAGGACGTTTTACTTAAAACGCAAGTGCGTTTGGACCAAAACTCTTTTACGTTTTAGTTCAAACGCACTTGCGTTTTTTTATGCTCATTGAAGTCCTTAAGGAGAATTTCAATAAATCATTGAATCACAATAAAATACATACATATCATAAGCAATATCATCAACAGTTCAGCCCCACGGTTGACGCGAATGGCCACACGCATATCCCGACTGCTCAGCAGACGAGGATTGTCTCCAATAAAAGGCTTATAAACTGTCTCGCCGAAATAGTCGTGCGGACCGCCAAAGCGGCAGTTCAGAATGCCGGCCAATGCCGCTTCCGGATAACCGGAATTGGGACTGGCATGCATCCGTCCGTAATGTGCCACGAACTTCAGCAGCGACCAGCGACCGGAAACCAGCACCATCAGCAGAGCAGTCAGTCGGGCAGGAAGGTAATTGGCCACGTCGTCCATGCGGGCCGCCCAGCAGCCAAAATCTTTATAACGGGCATTACGGTAGCCAATCATAGAGTCGAGAGTATTGACCATCTTATACGCCAGCATCCCCGGCACCCCCAACAGAAAATACCAGAAAAGCGGAGCGATGACACCGTCACTCAAATTCTCGGCCAAGGTCTCAAGAGCCGCCGTACGCACCTCTTGGTCAGTCAAGGCAGAGGTATCTCTTCCCACAATGCGGGCCACCTGCTTTCTTCCGGCTTCCAGCGAAATATCTGCTGCTTCAAACACCATCCGTACTTCATCTATCAGGGTTTTTCCGGCCAGGCAATAAAATACGGCCACTACCGAAAGTGCCATCTTTACCCACGGATGCAGCAGAGCTGCCGCTTCCAGCAGCCCCTTGCTCACCAGAAAGGTAAACACGACCAGCCCTATTGCGGTCCACGCTCCGTTTCGTTTGCGGTGAGCTCCCTGATTTCCTCTGCGCTCACACCGTGAAATCAGTTTTCCGAATCCTACCACCGGATGGGGCAACCACAGCGGGTCACCTAAAATCTTGTCAAGCAGAAAACCTCCTGCCAGGGGAATCAATCCCATTACGAGTTCTGTATCCATTCGTGTATGCCTTCAATTAATAGATTGTTTTCTTCTTCCGTCTGTATGGCGATACGGAAATAACGCGCATCCAGTCCTTCGAAATTGGATGCATCGCGAATCAGCAGTCCGTGCCGGGTAGCCAAGAATTCTTTCAGTTGCGCCGCAGTACCCTTCTGCAGCCGCGCCAGAAAATAATGTGTATCCGTAGGCAGTACCTCTACCCCACCCAATGCTTCCAGCGCATCGGTCACCCGTCTCCGTTCCGTCAGCAAAGCCTGTATGTCCATGCGATATTCCTCCGGATGCTGCAGCAGGTAATGTCCGGCTTCTACGGCCAAGGCATTGACCGACCAGGGCATACGGCAGGCACGTATCCGGGAAAGAAGTTCCCTGCTGCCCGTCACCGCTCCCAGACGCAGGCCCGGAACCGCATAACATTTGGTCATGGAATGCAGGAGCAATACGTTAGGCAGTTTCACCGTCTCGGCCACGGACAGCACCTCTTTCTCTGTAAACAACGCATACGACTGGTCGATGACAAACAGCTTTCGGGGATATGCGGCTATCAGTCGGCGAAGCGTAGCGGCATCCCATGTCTGTCCTGTGGGGTTGTTCGGATTACACAGCCAGAAAATCCCTTCGTCGTCCGTCAGCTTCTCCAGGCTGGAAATGCCTTCCACCCGATGTCCGTGCAAGCGGCAGGCATCCGCATATTCACTAAAGGTCGGTATCCATACAGCAGAATGACTCCCGCGAAAAGCCTGGGCAATGAGGTAAATGGCCTCTGTGGCTCCGTTCGTCACACAGACTTCCTCCGGACTGACACCCTGCAACCGGGCCAGCTCGGCAGCCAGCGCATAGGGTTCCGGCTCCGGATAGGAACGGATGCACGACAGGCATCCGGCCAGATAGCGGTTCAACCCATCATGGTTCACCCGGTGGTACACATTCGAACTGAAATTGGCACGAATGGCCGTATAGCGATAGGCGTCGTCTCCGTGTCCGTTAATCATTTTGAGTCAGTATTTGGTAAAGCAGCGGCATGTTCAGGTGCTTCCGCACATGGTCGGCCAACTTATTGTATTGTTCTTCCTTGAAAGCGGTATAATCCAGCTGAGGTTGCTCCAGCTTTTCGGCATACGGAGCCAGCAGCCATTCTATCACTTCCGGATTATCCAGTATGCCGTGAATATAGGAACCCGCACATTTCCGGTCCACCACACAACCATCCGTTTCTCCGTTTTCCAAACGCACTAATGGAGTCAAAGCCTCTCCTTCCACCGCCGAAGTGCGCCCCATGTGGATTTCGTATCCCGTGCAGGTCGGTTCTTCGGAAGACAGGAAAGCAAAACGTACCTGACGTGTCACCTTCTCTCCTTCGATGACCGTCTCTGTCGGCAGGAGTCCCAATCCGGGCATCTGACTGATACTTCCTTCCACTCCGTCGGGGTCGGCAATCCGCTGCCCCATCATCTGGTATCCGCCACAAATTCCCATCACGGTAGCGCCGTTGCGGCGTGCCTGAAGAATGGCTTGTGCCACTCCGTTACGGCGTAGTTCATACAAATCATCAATGGTGCTCTTGCTGCCGGGCAGCAGGATGATGTCGGCCTTCATCAGGTCGTCCACGTTGTTCGTATAGTATAAGTTTACCCGTTCGTCATGCTCCAGCATATTGAAATCGGTGAAGTTCGAGAGATGACGGAGCAATACCACCGCCACATTGACCTTCCCCTGCACCGCTTTCCGCTGTTTCAAGGAAAGTTCCACCGAATCTTCTTCCTCAATGTAGATGTCGTGGTAATACGGTATCACGCCCAGCACCGGAATACCACAGATTTCTTCCATCATCTTCACCCCCGATTCAAACAAGCGAAGGTCACCACGAAACTTATTGACAATAATTCCCTTGATGCGTTTGCGGTCTTCCGGTGTCTGCAAAGCCACCGAACCGTAGGCACTGGCAAACACACCTCCCCGGTCGATATCGGCTACCAGAATCACATCCGCATGGGCATGACGCGCCATGGGCAGATTCACCAGGTCCGTATCCTTCAGGTTGATTTCCGAGATACTGCCCGCTCCTTCCATCACCACCGGATTGTAACGGGCTGCCAGGCGGTCGAATGCCTGGTTCACTTCCCGGCGCAACTCCTCACGTCCTTCTGTCCGGAAGTACTCATACGCACTCCGGTTGCCTATGGGCTTACCGTTCAGTACCACTTGTGAAGTATGGTCGGAAGTTGGTTTCAGCAGCAAAGGATTCATGTCGGTGTGACAGGGTACTCCTGCAGCCTCAGCCTGCACCGCCTGTGCCCGTCCGATTTCCAGTCCTTCGGGAGTGGCATACGAATTGAGTGCCATATTCTGTGCCTTGAAAGGTGCCGGATGGTACCCGTCCTGTAAGAAAATACGGCATAACGCCGCAGCCAGCACACTCTTACCTACATCACTTCCCGTTCCGGCCAGCATGAGCGGATGCAAACGCGGAAGCGGCAAGTCAATTTCCACCATCCCTCCGTAGGGAGGCAAGGCTTTCATGGCATCTTCCAGTTTCACCTTGCCGGCATAGACCTGTGCAGCTACCAGCACACCTCCATGGGCAAACACCAGTGCCGGACCTGAAGTACGGTCCAGGTGGTCAAAGAAGTCGGACACACGGGCCAGCACGTCCATGAACGACTCTCCTCCGGTAGTCCGTACCCGCAGGTAATCGTCATACCATTCCTGAATGCGCGGATCGGTTATTTCCTCAAAACGCTGCATCTCCCACTCACCCATGTTCATCTCTTTCAGCCGCTCGTCACGTTCCGCTTCGGGAAAGCCGCAATAGGCCGCCAAGCGTGTACAGCGGGACAAAGGACTGGTATAGATACGTGAAAAATGCATTCCCGTATCCTGAAGGGCCTTTTTACATGCCTCTGCTTCTTCCTGAAACGAAGCACGCAGCGGCACATCGGTCTGCCCGTAGCACGTCCCGGGTGCCACATCCACCGAAGTATGTCGAACTAAATATACTTTCATTTTCTTATGTCTAACCGTATTAAAAATTATATGCCATCACTACTGCTCCCATCCAGCACGCCAGCTCACACAGGAGGAAAAGTGCACCACAACAGTCGCCGGTATATCCTCCTAAACGTCGCTTGAGCAGCCAGCCCAATCCAATGAAAAGTACACATGGAAAGCACAGCATCCCCCAATAAGAAAAAGGTAAAAGCAGTAAAGGCAACAATCCGCCTGCAATATTGGCTATCCACTCCGAAAGGCTCATGCGAGTATAGACCACCTTGGCCTTGCTTTCTTCTTCTTTTCGGGCGTACGGAAGAAACAGGAGCATAAAGCTGCATACAAACTTGCAGAAAGGGTCGGCCACACACAGCACCCAGGGAATGACGGACACAGGCAAGGATACCAATAACGAGAATGAGAGCAAATAATACAATATCAGCCCCAGCACACCGTAGCTCCCGATATGGGAATCTTTCATGATGCGGAGAATGCCTTCCCGGTCGCGTCCGCCCCCAAATCCGTCGAAGAAATCGGCCAGACCGTCTTCATGCAAAGCACCCGTCAGGAAAAGACGGGCACACAAGGCCAACAGTACCGCTACCGGCAGAGGAAACCAGGTGGAGAAAACCCAGAAAGACAGGGCCATCACTCCCCCCGTGAGCCATCCGCAAAGGCTCCAGTAACTCACCACGTGCCGAAAGCATTCGGACGGCACCGTACAAATCCGCCAGAAAGGCAGACGGGTGAAAAACATCAGAGCAGCCAGTAAATTATTCATGAGGTCAGAAGTATTTGGTAATGGATGCATGGGCAAAGTTATCCATCTCGTTCAGCATCCGCACGGCTGAATCGAGGATAGGAAAGGCACAGACAGAGCCGCTTCCCTCACCCAGGCGCAATGACAGATTCAACAACGGACGGGCGTGCAGGTAGTCCAGCAACAGCTTGTGTCCGCTTTCATCTCCCTGATGTCCGAACACGGCATACGAAAGTACGTCGGGACACAAACGCGAAGCAGCCAGTATGCAGTTGGTCATGATAAAGCCGTCCACCAGAATGACCATGCGCAGCTCGGCCGCACGCAACATACCGCCTACTGCCATCATCATTTCAAGTCCTCCGAAACGACACAGGATTTCTTCCACTGTATGCTCGCCCGAGAAATGTTGAAAAGCCTGCTGAAGTACCCGGAACTTATGGGTCATGGCTTCTCCATACAGCCCGCTGCCAGCTCCCACGCATTGTTCCAGTGGAATACCCGTCAGGCAACTCATCCACAAGGAAGAAGCGGAGGTGTTTCCTACTCCCATTTCGCCGAAACTCACCACGTTACAACCTGCGGCATGAATACGGTCTACACATTGCGCTCCACGCTCCAGACACAGATTCATTTCCTCGGGTGTCATGGCATCTTCGTGAAGGAAATTACGTGTACCGCGACGGACTTTCATATCAATGATACCTTTTTCGTAGGGCAAGTCGTAATCCACACCTGCATCAATGATTTCCAGACGGAATCCATGCTGACGGCACAAAAAGTTGATACCGGCTCCTCCGTGCAGGAAATTACTGATTTGCTGCCAGGTAATCTCTTTCGGCGAAGCACTGACCTTCTCTTCCACAATGCCGTGGTCGGCTGCAAAAAGCAAGTTATAAGGATTGTTCAACGAAGGCGACAAGCTCTGCTGTATCATACAAACCTGCAGGGCCAGTTCCTCCAGACGTCCTAAAGATCCTTTCGGTTTTGTCAGGTTATCAATCTTTTCACGGGCTGCCTGCTCCAGTTCCGGACAGGCAATAGGTGCTATAGTAAACTTACGCATGATTTATCCTTTCACTTTAACCGGAATACCGGAAACCATCAGTACGACTTGATCGGCTTTCGAAGCAATATACTGGTTCATCCATCCTTGCAAATCGGTAAAACGGCGTTGTACCTCATTGGGGGAAACGCCTCCCATACCTATCTCGTTCGTGACGAAAATAAAGGTCGCATCCTGGGCGGTGAAACGATCGAATTCCTGTTTCAAGGCTTCCAAGGCAAGTGACACTTCCGGCTGTTCCACAAAGTAGTTCGTACACCAAAGCGTCACGCAATCAATGACAGCCACCCGTCCCGTAATGTCATGACGGCTCAGTTCCTTTTCTTCTTCGATATTTGTCCACTCCGGACCCCGGTTTTTCTGGTGACGCTCCACCCGGCGACGAAATTCCTCGTCCCATATCTTTGCCGTAGCCATATACACCGGTGATGCAGACCACTCATGAGCCAGACGTTCTGCATAGCTGCTTTTTCCAGAGCGCTCGCCTCCCGTAATCAGTATTATCTTCTTCATAATCTTCTGCTATGGTTTTCAGCTTCCATTACTATAAATAAAAAACTGTCTCAAGGCAAATGTGCACTCCGTAGCCGGAACGATGCATCCGTTTACCTTGAGACAGTTTCCTGTTCCAAATTGTACATCAAGCTGTACGACTCTTCTGCTTTATTCGGCTGCTTTTTCTGTTTCTACGAAATCAGTTTCTCCGTTTGACACCAGCAGGTTGTACCACTGAATCAATTTCTTAATGTCACTGGTATGTACACGGTCACGGTCGTAGTTAGGCAATACTTCAGCCATAAATGCGTGCAGTTCTTCTGCAGAAGCTTTCTTGTAATCCAAAGAAGTCACGTTACCGTTTTCTTTCTTCTTTACAGATTCCAACACTTCGCCCAAAGCTACCTCTTCTGCATCAGTATACATGGCAATATCGCCCAATGAGATTACCTTGTCACTGGCATAGACCGGAACTCTTTTCTTATCTGCACTGACTGTTTCCACAATCAGCATATTCTTTGCCTGAGAAATCAGTTTGTATAAACCTGGTTTTCCAGAAATCGCTAAAATAGTCTTCAACATATTATCTCTAATGATTAATTTAATTACGAGTGACAAAAATACAACGCACGAATGACATACACAAACTATCGGCCCGTTTTTCTGTGAGCAAGCCACTCTTCCAACGCCGCAATCTGCGTATCCAACTGTAATTTTTCGTCGTTGAAAATGACATAGTCGGCCCGACGCTTCTTTTCTTCGTCATCCATCTGTGCAGAAATACGTGCCCTTATCTGTGCTTCCGTAGCGGCATCCCGCTGCATAGCCCGTGTTATACGCAGCTCCAAGGGAGCATACACCATCACGACATAGTCCACGGCTGTGTGAAAACCCGACTCGAACAGAATGGCACTTTCCATAGCCACCACCTCCGTACCGAATGCGGCCTGACGGTCTGCCCACTGTTGGAAGTCTTCATACACACAAGGATGGATGATGCGGTTAACGCGTCCGGCATTCTCCGCCGAGGCAAACAAGTAATTTGCCAGCACGGGCTTGTTCAATGAGCCGTCTGCCTTATACACTTCTTCTCCTAACAAAGCCAGTAACTCCTCACGTATCCGTGGATGAGAAAGCGTCAGTTTCTTGGCTTCCGTATCCGTATCGTATACAGGAATACCTGCTTCCTCCAGCAAGTGCGACACATAGGATTTACCACTCCCGATACCTCCTGTGATTCCAATCTTGATCATTCCGATTCTTTTTCTTTAGAGGGTTCGCTTACAATCTGCTGTTCAATCAGATAATCCACAGAAGAAGGAGTCACACGCACGTGACTTACTACATCCGGATATTTTTTGATGGTAAGCGGTAGTTTCTCTGATTTATTACCAAGCACGTCAGCATAAGAAACACCAACCAGAAAATCTTTCTCCGTCACAGACTTAAAGTTCTTCAGTCCCACCTGCACAGTTACCTGCACCTTAGACGGGAAAGTCCGCAAGACCTTTCCTTTCGGGAAACCAATTCCCACCACTGGCACTTCCAGCGTCTTCTCTGAATACATATCTACACAAGCTACCACATCTACGGACGACGGCACAAACTTCACGCCATGAAGCTTTTGCAGGTTGATATGTTTCTTCAGTGTATCCGTTACATTGGTCCAATGGAAGGGTTGCGTATATGCCGTCAGAATGGTATTCAGCACACCCTGAGGGGCATAGACTATCACAGAATCAGGTATTACCCGAATATCCGACACATAATACTGTCTGCCGGCCGATACTTCTCCACCCACTGCTACCGGCACTTTCTTGGGTATTCCCCTTGAATAGATATAATCCAGTGTGTCCGGACGTACGGCAAGCAGTTGCGTAGAGTTATTCAACTGGGCACTGATTTTCTTCAGTACCTCAGTCTGAGGAATGCGGACATAAGAACCCTTGTCCTGATAATCCTCAAAGTTAAAAGTCAGCGGAAAAAAAGTACGTCCCAGCATGTAATTCAGCAGCACCGTACCCCTGTCTTCCACCTTCACCCGAATCTCATCAGGGAGTTCGGATGTCATGACCACTTCTTTCGGCACATTCTTCAGCCTGACCGGAATCTTAAACTCCGTCTGATACGTGTCGTTCATGGTCTGCAAGAACCAGAAACAAAGCGACACGAACACGAAAAACAGAAAAATCAGAAACTCTCTGCTCTTGGCACTGAGCAGAAAGTTCCTGATTTTTCGTACAAGTATCAAGTAATATCTCTTTATGTTCTTTCGATCGAACATAGTCATTCATATTTATTTCGCAGGCTGAGCCTGTGCATCTGCATAAATTGAGTTCTTATCTACCTTGATTTTTACACCGGCAGCAACTTCAACTATTACAGTATTATCTTCTATTTCCTTGATTTTTCCATAAATACCACCCGCAGTAACTACAGACTGGCCTACTTCCAAATTCTTGCGGAAGTTGGCGATTTCTTTCTGCTTCTTGTTCTGGGGACGAATCATAAAAAAGTACATAATGGCGAAAATAGCCACCATCATAATAAGGAAAGAGTAATCTGCTCCTCCCTGTGCCTGCAATACTACAGCTAACAAATTCATAGGTTTCTCGGTTTAGATTAATAATAGCTGGACAAATATATTAGTTTTTGGTCAGCTTGTTTTCCTTTTTCAATTGATTAACAATACCGTCCAAAGTACCATTGATGAAACCGCCACTCTTCGGAGTGCTATACAGCTTGGCAATTTCCACGTATTCATTCAACGATACATTTACCGGAATGTTAGGGAAGCTCAGAATCTCAGCCAATGCAATCTGCATGATGATGACATCCATCACAGCTACTCGGCTCAAGTCCCAGTTCTTTGAATTCTCACTAATTAAATGACGGTAATAATCTGCATTCAGGATAGAACGACGGAACAAACGGCGAGCGAAGTCCTGATCTTCTTCATCCTTAAATTCAGGAAGAAGTTCCTGCTTTTCGCCATTCTCAGGATTGAAGCGCTTGATGGTCTTCAATACAAAAGTATCCACGATTTCCTTGTCATCATTCCAGTACAAGCTCTGGTCTTCCAGAACTTCATCAAGAGCAGTATTGTTGAAAATAATCTTTTTGTAAAGTTTTCTCCACAACTCACGATCCTCTTCGTATGAAGAAGTTTCGCTGGCCATGTATTCTTTATATATATCACTCTGCATGATTTGTTCACACAGGTTTTTAATGAAATCACCTTCATTTTCCCAAGTCTTCTTCTGAGAAGAAGCAAAAGCATTCAGCTGTTTGTTGATTTCCAACTGCGCAATGAAGCGATTTTCTACAAATTTCATGTTGGGGGACAAATCTTCTTTGGTAGGAACCAACTTGTTTTTTGCTGCATCCAACCGCTTGTTGGCATACTTGGTTACCTCTACCATCAAAAGCAAAAGATAGTTGTACAAATCATACGCTTTAGATAAACTGAAGAACAACTCCTTTTCTGCAGTATCCAAATTTTTACCTCCGTTCTGATAATACGCATAAATTATCTGAACTATCTTCAGACGAATAAGAACTCTGTTAATCATAATATATAAACAAACTATATTTTATTTTAGGTGGGCAAAAGTAAGCATTTTTCCTTTATCACACACCATAAAGCCTTATATTTTTTCTTTTTTTTCAGAGATTCGACATTTTTCCTCATTCTCTTTTGGCACATTGCAAAAAAATATTCAAATTTGAACGCATTTTTATTAGTAACAGTGAGTTATGGAAGAACTGAAGAAGAAAAGTACGACTATTGAAAACGACAAAGAAATCGTTTTCTCCAAAGCTATCAAAGCTGGAAAACGAATTTACTACTTGGATGTAAAGAAAAACCGGAAAGAGGAAATGTTCATTGCTATCACAGAAAGCAAGAAAGTAGTATCCCTCGACAAGGATGATCCTCAGGTTAATTTTGAAAAACACAAGATTTTCCTGTACAAGGAAGATTTTGAGAAGTTTATGAACGGTTTGCAGCAAGCTATCGATTTCATCGGACACGAACAGGGAACCACAAGTGAAGCACATTATCAGCCTGCTACAGCTACAGAAGAAATGCCTTCACAATCTGAAGAAATAAAAATTGACATCGATTTTTAAAATAAAGCGCAAAAAGTACTGATTCCAACTTGAATTACAGGAATTTATTCCATGAACATTTGGAAAGTAAAAAGAAAATGCATACCTTTGCGCCGCTTTTTCAAGCTCATCGTGTGATATACCACATCGTGTGATGGCGAATTAAGCAAAGAGAATCAACTTAATTTAGAGTAACACAAAAATTTTTAGAAAATGAAATCAATCGAAATCAAAGGTTCTTTGAGAACTGAAACAGGTAAGAAAGCCACTCGTGAACTTCGTAAAGACAATGGTGTTCCTTGCGTATTGTACGGAACTCAGAAAGATGAAAACGGCAATCAGGTTGCTACTCACTTTACAGTTCCTACTGAAGGCTTGCGTAACTTGGTATACACACCGCACATCTACGTTGTAGACCTGAACATTGATGGCAAGATTGTAAACGCTATCATGAAAGATATCCAGTTCCACCCTGTAACAGACAAAATTCTGCACGTTGACTTCTATCAGATTGACGAAAGCAAACCTATCGTAATGGAAGTTCCTGTGAAGTTGGAAGGTTTGGCAGAAGGTGTGAAAGCCGGTGGTAAATTGGCTCTGCAGATCCGTAAGTTGAAAGTGAAAGCTTTGTACAATGTAATTCCTGAACGTCTGGTTGTAGACGTAACTCCGCTGGGATTGGGTAAAACTATCAAAGTGGGTGAACTGAAATACGAAGGTCTGGAACTGCTGAACGCAAAAGAAGCTGTGGTTTGTGCAGTTAAATTGACTCGTGCTGCTCGTGGTGCTCAGGCTGCTGCTGGTAAATAATTTCAGTAACCTAAAACTACAAAAATCCTTTCAATGAAATACTTGATTGTTGGACTGGGGAATATCGGTGAAGAATACCGTGAAACCCGTCATAATATAGGATTTATGGTATTGGACGCCTTGGCTAAGGCGTCCAATATTGTTTTTAGCGACGGACGTTATGGAGCTACCGCCCAGCTCTCGCTAAAAGGCAGACAATTGATTCTGCTGAAACCATCCACTTACATGAACCTGAGTGGGAATGCAGTACGCTATTGGATGCAACAAGAAAAAATCCCTTTGGAAAACGTATTGATTGTAGTAGATGATCTGGCCCTGCCTTTTGGTACCCTGCGACTGAAAGGAAAAGGCAGTGATGCAGGCCACAACGGATTGAAGCACATTGCCGCTACGTTAGGCACTCAAAACTATGCCCGCCTGCGCTTTGGCATCGGAAACGACTTCCCGAAAGGAGGACAAATTGATTTCGTTCTCGGACATTTCGACGAAGAATCCATGAAGCTGATGCCGGAACGTCTGGAAGTAGCACAGGAAATCATCAAGAGTTTCTGTCTGGCCGGACTAAACATCACCATGAATCAATATAATAACAAATAAAAACCATGCCGGAAGCACGAATTGACAAATGGATGTGGGCTGCACGTATCTTCAAGACAAGAACCATTGCTGCCGAAGCCTGCAAAAAAGGAAGAATCTCGATCAACGGTTCTCAGGTAAAACCTGCCCGAATGGTGAAACCAGGGGACGTGGTACAGGTCAGAAAGCCTCCTGTAACCTATTCCTTCAAGGTGCTGCAGGCCATTGAAAAAAGAGTGGGAGCCAAACTGGTACCGGAAATCATGGAAAACGTGACTACACCCGACCAGTATGAATTGCTGGAGATGAGTAAAATCAGCGGATTCGTAGATCGTGCCCGTGGTACAGGACGCCCCACAAAGAAAGAACGAAGAGACTTGGACGAGTTCTTCATGCCAGAATACCTGGACGACTTTGACTTCGACTTTGATGACGAGGAGGATGAAGAATAAATATTGTCCGCATTAAAAATAAAAGCTGGACTTGCCTATTCACTTGTGCAAGTCCAGCTTTTTTATTCTGCCTTGGCTGTTACCTCAGAGGCTTCAAACAACGCATTCAAATTCTTTTCCTCTCCTACGACCCATACCACATCGCCCTTCTGCAATTCAAAAGAGACTTCCGGCTGCCGCAGGTTGCTGTCATCGGCAGACTCAATTCCTACCACCAGACAATGGTATTTATTTCGGATGCCACTTTCACGAATCGTACGCCCGCAAAACGGTGAGTTACGTGCAATGACAAACTGCTTCAAGTACATCTCGCGGTTCTCAAAGTCCTCATCCTTGTAACCTTCGGCCACCTTTTCCAACTGTCCGGAGAAAACAGACAACTGTTCGTCGGTACCGATAACCTGCAACTTATCATTCGGGAAAATCCGGCTTCCCCCACCCGGGATATTAATGCGGTGCGCACCTCGTATGATAGAAGCCACATGCACTCCGTATTTCTTTCCGAAGTCAAGTTCCATCAGTGTCTTTCCTCCCCACAACGAATCGGCCGGAACCACAAAATCCGACAAGTGCAAATCACGGTCCAGCAATCGTCCGGCATATTCCGGCTGGCTCTCACCCAAATACGCTTTCTTGATATCCTTGGAACGGAGATTCTGTACGAACACCCTTTCCATCCCGATTGACTGCTTTTTTAAGAAACGGGAAAAAATCATCAGCAGGACGACCAGAATAGCAATACCCACCATCAGTGCGGCAGAGGCCTGGAACAGATACTTGATGATGTAAACCACAAACAATACAGCCAGCACAATGCGAAGCAATACGATTGAAATCAGCGGTGCATGATTGAAACGGCTGTCCGCCCAAAGTGCCTTGAACTCGATGGAATGATTTTTCTTCATAATCATGGCACGGAGGAAAGGAGAAATCAAAAAGATGGTCACTACCGCTCCCAACACTTTTCCCCAGAAACCTCCCAGTGCGGAAATCAAAAGAGGAAGGAACAGATTAAATGACAGTACCACCATCGCAATGGAAAGCACCAGGTAAATCAATGTGATACGCACAATCGCTCCCAACAGTTTTTTCCAATTGTTCTGATGATTCACAGGCTGTACTCCTACCGAATAACGCTCCAGCAAGTGTTTCCAGAATACCGGAAGATGCCGGTCTACCCAGCCATAAGCAGGACCGGACAAACGAATCATATAAGGAGTAAGGAAGGTCGTTATCACGGATACAGCCACCACAATCGGATACAGGAAAGAGCTCGTCACATTCAGACTTACTCCCAATACCGCAATGATAAAGGCAAATTCACCAATCTGTGTCAAACTGAATCCACACTGCATGGCGATTTTCAACGGCTGACCTGACAGCAACACACCTCCCGTACCAAAGATAGTCTGCCCCAACAATATGGCTACCACAATCGCCAAGATTGGCCAGATGTATTCCACAATCATATTCGGGTCGACCATCATTCCGACAGATACGAAGAAGATGGCCCCAAACAAATCTTTCACCGGAGCCACAAGCTTGTCAATGTGTTCCGATTCCACCGTTTCCGCCAGAATGGACCCCATGATAAATGCGCCAAAGGCTGGAGAGAAGCCTACACGGGCCGCCAGCACCACCATCCCGAAGCACAAGGCCAAGGACACAATGAGCAACGTCTCGTCACTCATCAGTTTGCGTGCCCTCTTTAAGAAGAGCGGAATCAGATAAATACCTACCACAAACCAGAGAATCAGGAAGAACACCAGTTTCCCGATGCTGTAAATCATCTCACTTCCTTCAAAATTTTTACTTACGGCCATGGTAGAAAGCATCACCATCAGCACAATGGCCAGAATATCTTCCAAAATCAAGATACTCAGCACCAAGCCGGCAAAACGCTGTTGCCGAAGTCCCAAATCATCAAATGCCTTATAGATAATGGTGGTGGAAGACATGGCCAGCATTCCTCCCAAATAAATGCAGTCCATCTGTTTCCAACCAAACATCCAGCCCACAAACACACCGACCAGTATCATGCAGAAGATAATCGTACAGGCCGATATGACCGCCGAACCTCCCACCTTCATCAGTTTCTTAAAGCTGAACTCCAGCCCCAGCGCAAACAAAAGGAAGATGACACCAATCTCCGACCATGTCTGGATATTATCCGCATCTACCACCGAAGGAGTAAACGTGAAATGAGGACTGCAGACAAAACCTGCGACAATATAGCCTAACACCAAAGGCTGCTTCAATTTCTTAAATAGCAACGTCATGATTCCGGCACTAATCAATATCAAGGCCAGATCACTGATAAGAGGAGCTAAATGCGACATAATAACAGTTGTATTTTATTTTGCGCAAAAATAACGAATTCCTTACAAGAAATATCCCCCTGAGAGATAAATATGAAACAGAAGTTTCCTATTCAACCAATAATGTTGTAATTTTGTCCCATTCTAAATAAAGAAAATATGAATACTACTAAAACTACACAAACCTTTCCGGTGCTGGACATGAGTTGCGCCGCCTGTGCCACACGGGTGGAAAAGACACTGAACCGTCAACCGGGTGTATACCATGCTCAGGTGAACTATGCAGCCGCTACGGCCACTGTGGAATACAACCCGAAAGAATGTACACCGGAAACATTAAAAGATGCCATTCAGAATGCCGGATACGACCTGGTCATTGAAACAAATGCTCAAAAAGAGAAAATAGCAGAAGATGCACATAGCCGGAAGTACCGTCAACTGAAACAGCGTACTATCTTTTCGCTGATGCTTTCCGTGCCCGTAGCCATTATCGGCATGTGCTTCATGGACTGGACGTACGCCAATTACGTGATGTGGATTCTTTCCACTCCCGTAGTATTCTGGCTGGGAAGAGATTTTTACCGCAACGCCTGGAAACAGTTGAAGCACCGCACCTCCAACATGGACACGCTGGTAGCCGTGAGTACTGGCATTGCCTATACATTCAGCCTGTTCAACCTGTTCTGGCCGGAGTTCTGGCTGAGCAGAGGTATTCACCCTCACGTCTATTTCGAGGCGGCCAGCGTCATCATCTCTTTTATCCTGCTCGGACGGTTACTGGAAGAGAAAGCCAAAGGAAATACGTCGGAAGCCATCAAAAAACTGATGGGACTACAGCCGGCCACCGTCACCATTCTCACTCTGGAAGGACAGTTGAAAGAAATTCCCGTGGAACAAGTACAGCAGGGTCAGCGACTGGTAGTCAAACCGGGCAGCCGCATTGCCGTGGACGGAACCGTGTATGAAGGCAGTTCCTATGTAGACGAGAGCATGCTCACCGGCGAACCGCTTCCTACCGAAAAGACTCCCGGCGCCAAGGTATATGCCGGCACCATCAACCAGAAAGGAAGCTTCAGTTTCATCGCCGACAAAGTGGGAAGTGAAACCGTTCTGGCCCATATCATCCGCATGGTGCAAGATGCACAAGGCAGCAAGGCCCCCGTACAGCAATTAGTAGACCGCATCGCGGCTATCTTCGTGCCTACCATCCTGAGCATTGCCGTCCTTTCGTTTTTAGTCTGGATATGGCTGGACAGCAGCAACGGATTCACCCACGGCTTGCTGGCTGCCGTCACCGTCACCATCATTGCCTGTCCCTGTGCATTAGGACTGGCCACACCGACGGCCATCATGGTCGGCATCGGAAAGGGGGCCGAAAACGGTATCCTGATTAAAGATGCGGAAAGTCTGGAAACAGCCCGCAAGGTGAACGCCATCGTACTCGATAAAACCGGCACGCTGACCGAAGGACGCCCCACGGTGACCGACATCTCCAACCCGCTTCTTCAATCTCCGTTAGGCGATGTGCTCTTTACCCTGGAAAGCGCTTCCGAGCACCCTCTGGCACAAGCCATCGTGCAGCATCAAACACGCCAGCTACTTCCCATGGAAGAATTTGAAAGTCTGACAGGACTAGGAGTACGAGGCAAAATCAACGGAACCTATTATTATGCCGGCAACCGCCGACTGCTGGAGACACACCATCTTACCGTATCCCCTGCCCTGACGGAAGAAGCTGCCCGACTAAGCCAGGAAGCCAAGACCGTCATCTGGCTGGCCGATTCACAACAGGCATTAGGACTGGTAGCCATTGCCGACCGCATCAAGCCGACCTCCAAAGAGGCCGTCAGACAATTGCAGGAGATGGGAATCTCAACCTATATGCTGACCGGTGACAATCCGGAAACGGCCCAAAGGATTGCAGCACAATGCGGTATCACCCATTTTCAGGCCGAAGTGCTTCCGCAGCAGAAAGCCCAGTTCATCAAGGACTTGCAAAAGGAAGGCAAAATCGTAGCCATGGTGGGCGACGGCATCAATGACAGTGCAGCACTGGCTCAGGCCGACCTCAGCATTGCCATGGGAAAAGGAAGCGACATTGCCATGGACGTGGCTAAAATGACGCTCATTTCGTCCGACCTGAACAAGATTACCGATGCTATCCGCCTTTCTCAGGCCACCGTACGCACCATCCGCGAGAACCTCTTCTGGGCCTTCATCTACAACCTGATAGGTATCCCGGTAGCCGCCGGTATTCTGTACCCCATCAACGGCTTCCTGTTGAATCCGATGATAGCCGGTGCCGCCATGGCCATGAGCAGTGTCAGCGTGGTAAGCAACAGTCTGCGACTGAAACGGAAGAAATTCGCACACACCGCAGTGACCGTACAAGAGAAAGTACAACCCACTGAAGAGATCACCGTACCCGCAACGGAAACAGCTACCCCACAGCCGGAAACCGCTGCTCCAGCCGCTTCCGAAAACCGGAAAACCTATCTGGTAGAAGGAATGATGTGCGACCACTGCCGCACCCGCGTAGAGAAAGTACTGAACATGTGGGAAGGAGCCTCCGCTCAGGTTACACTCACTCCGCCGGAAGCCGTCATTACCTTCCAAGGGAAAGTACCTGCGCTTGCAGAACTACAACAGCTGATTGATGAAAAAGCCGGTGATTATACTCTGAAAGAAAAGAACTGATTGAAAGGGTTTTATCCAATTCCAGTACTTCCTTGGAAGTACTGAAGTACTGGCGGGGGAGTACTACAGTACTGCCGTGAAAGTACTGAAGTACTGCAAGGGAAGTACTCAGACTTTTCAAAGAATGTTATCCTATCTTCAGAAATCCCATCAGGAAAGCGTCCGGAAAGATGAATTTCTTTTCTCCGATGATAAATCTGACATACAGATATTTCTCATTACTGTTGAATTTCACAACTTCTCCCTTGCCGAATTTCTTGTGGGTTACGGTACTTCCCGTCTGTAATCTGTTAAGCAGTATTCTTACATCTGTTTCAGTTTGCCCCTGTTGGGGTACTGTTTCAGATGAGGGTGCTGATGACGGCTCTGTCTTCATGGGTTCTGTCTGCTTGGGCTCTATGATTATAGACGAACCGGAAATGGATGCTTCATCTTTAGAGTATGAGTCATAATCTCCGGAAAGCATGGATGACTGCTGATTGTAAAACAGCTTTTCATATTGCGCTTTCCTTATAGTAGTGTCCCATCCGCCCACTTCATCGGCAGCGTGTCTGTTTATCCCTGTATATGTCAGACTGGCATCTTCATAACGTTTGAACTTGAATATGGCATCATTCATCAGCGGAGCATTGAACACTCCGAGCGAGCATAACATATTGAAGTCCTCCACACTAAGGCCAGTAACCTTTTTGAACAATCCCGGTTCCAATTGCGTGATGACATCTTTCAGACACCTTTCACGATAGTCCGTCAGATACATAAACACGGGAATTCGTGTAGCAAACTTGATAAGCTTTTCCTGAATCTGTTTGCGTTTGCTTTTTATTTCTTTCTCCTCGTCAGAGAGTTCCTTTTTCTCTTTCTGTGATGCTTCCGTCTTCTTTTTCTTGGCATTCTTTATGGCTTCCGATTTGTTTATTATTGTAGATATATCGCTGTTCAGATTACGGAATCCCTCGATATTCATCAATGCCTTCATGGCTTCCGGACTGTCAAGCAGACGTTTCAACGTGTCATTATCCACATTTACAAGTAGTGCCGATTCCCATCTTTTGGCAAGCAGGGTGGCAGATGTTCCGGCAAGAGCAATGTCGAGAATGTCCTGAGCGTTCACCTCTTTCATGCTGCTGCCATCGTATGCCAGTACCGGCAGAAACTTTATAAACTCTCCAACCTTGGCTTCCGGGTTTGATTCGTTGATGTCCAGTCGGCAACTGTAGTCTGAGATTTGGCGTAAAGCCCTGTCAAGAGCAAAGTCGAAAACATAGCATTCTTTCTTCATTATGATTTTGTCGCCGGTTTCATTTCTGACTTCCCATGGACTTTGCACTCTGAATGCTGCCTGGAAATAAGTTTCCGGACTTTTCAGATTGCGTAGCATGAATATTCCTGTCCACGGTTTTACGGTAACGCCCGTAGTCAATTTTCCACACGTCAGGGTTATTGTCTTAGTCTTTAGAGGGTTGCCCATAGATACCTGTACCGGATATAGCGCATCCAGTCCGATACCAGCCCCTGTTCCGGCGCATACAATAACATTATAGTCATGGTAGAATCTGTTTTGTCTCTGCTTTAGCAGATTTGCCATAGCAAAACATGAAGCGACATTGGGCAGGAACCAAAGAGTGTGTGACAACAAACCGAGCAATCGTGCATCGCTGAACGGCATCGGAGGACGCTTGTCCTGACCGAGTTTCAAATCGTCTATACTTGCAGGCAGATATGCTCCCCTAATCAAATCCAGCCATTTCTGCACTTCATTTTCGTATTTAAACCTGGCGGAATCCCCTTTGCCTTCGGCTGCAAAAAACAGATTCAGGTCGAATTCATCGAACTCCCCCTGTCTTGCCACATCCTGTATCTGGTCCGGCATGCGGTAAGTAAGCATCACCATTCTTGGCAATGAAAGATATGGATTGTCCGCTCCTTTCCAGTTGGCTTTGGCACGCTGTTCGTCAGAATAAGTCCAGTTGAATATCTGTTCTTCTATAAACTCACCATTGTTTATTGCCCTGAAAGGTGTTCCAGAGAGAAACAGATAATATTTCGTGGATATAGGCAGCCATGTTTCGTTTATGGCATTGCTCGCCTCGTCTTTCTGGTATTTTTCGGCATCGAACTCCACTGCATTCTCTTCATCCTCCTTTTCAAACAGTTCCTTAGCGCGTTCCTTCCATGCTCCGAAGTGATACTCGTCGAATATCACCAAATCCCAGAGTGTGGCATGTATAAACTCGTTTTTTGTCTTTATACCTCCGCTTTCATTTGTGCCAAGCAAGTCCTGAAAAGAGCCGAACACCACTATAGGCTTCGACTTGTCTGCCCTACTGAATTCCTGGTCAATGTTCTGATTATTGTTTCTTGCATCTTTGTTGGATATGAACTGCCAACCCTCAAAGTCGATATGCGACACAAGGTCTTCACGCCATGCAGATTCTACAGCCGGCTTGAAAGTCAGGACCAATATACGCGACAGATTCATCTTTTTTGCCAGCTGATAACTAGCAAAAGTCTTACCGAAACGCATCTTCGCATTCCAAAGGAACTTGGGTATTCGGTTGGGCTCTTCCTTTACAGCCTGTTCAAAGTAAGACTTGGTCTGTTCCACAGCACGGAACTGTTCCGGACGCATACCGAAGCTTTGAGTCCTGTTCTCTACGTTTTCCGAACCTGTACGCAGTGAAAGAATGGCCGCTTTTACGTCCTCCATTGAGCAATCGAACCATTCGTCTGTTTTATCAAGAGGATTGAGGCGGTGGAAGCCTTTACGTTCGAGAAGTTTGTGTACGTTCTTATCGGTAAAGCAGGAACCGTCGTTAGTCATAGCAGATTCTGTCAGAACGATTTCGTATCTGATTTTGCTTGTGTGCAGTTGTTCGTCTATGCGTTCCTTTGCTGTCCGGTCTGTGTAACCAACTTTCAGGTAACCTTTGTGTGAATCTACACCTAACAGTCTGTAGGCGTAGATAGTTGGTGTTACAGTAGGGCGTTGAGGGAAGAAGTTCTGTTCCATAGTGTTATTCCATTGGGCGTATCATTGATTCTATAAAGTTGATTTCTTCTTGTGTCAGATTGTATTTTTGGTAAAGTTCTTGGTCTGTCCATGGTTTGGAGAAGTCTTGGAGGGGGACGAATAGAAAATTATTCTTTGTGATATGTATAGAGGTTAATGTTTGAAGTAAAAGAAAACGAAAAAATTTAGTTTTTACATAAGAAATTAGATTATTAGCTTCAAGTCCATTATCAAAAGATCCTAAAACGAGAAAAGTTTCTGTACATACATTATTAGGGTTCAGAACTCTTAATGATGAAACTATTTGATAATTACCTTCAGGGCTTGGTTTGTTCCCTCCTGACATAGCATAGGTAATAATGACTTTGTGTTTATTTAGGATCTTGTCTCTATCATTTATTTCATCTTTTGATATATAATAAATTCCGTTGCTAGATAGCATTGAAATAGAATCATTTGATTTCGTTTCTTTTCCTTTATAATTACTCGGTAAAGAAAAGCTATTTCTAGACATAACCATTTCGTCCATTGTTCTAGGTGATTTTTCTGTGACTTTTTGAATAATCTCCACAGATAAATTATCTCTAATAAACATTGGATATTTATTTAATGGTCGAGTCATATTTGAAGCTTCTTTGTTACCTTTGATGTTGATAATATTACAATTGCCGTTATATGATTTATCCCATAAAAAATAACAAACTCCACCAGCTATATTTACTCCAGGAAAACAATCACTGCTATTATTGAAATCTATCAAATTCCGTATGCGTTTATCATTTAACATCTCCCTTCTAAAATTGTCTAATCCTTTTCCTCCAGAATACCATCGAGCAGGGATAATCATTACTAAATATCTAGGGTTGAGCCTTTTTGCTTGCATTACGAAATAATGATATAATGGTTTTGCACTTGCTCCATTCCCTCCATCATTTAATTGGTACGGCGGATTTCCTATAATCACATCGAATTTCATTTTGAAGACCTTCTCTACATCTAAGTTGTGAATAAATTGATATGCGTAGCTCTCTAATTCCTGTTTATAGTCGTATTCACTTTGTGACGCACCGCAATAAATACATTTACCATCTTTCCATGTGTGGTTGATACGTTGGTAAATAATATTCCCTTGAGGTTTGTCCTCCGGAAATTGGTAAGCCGAGAACGGGCTGCTTGGGTATTTACTGCAATACACACTCCGGCGTGACAGCAAGCTGGTAAGTTCGGTAATGGCGATGCCGAACAATTGCTTTGAGAAAATATGCTCGATACGTTTCTCAAGGTCAGGTATCTGACGTTCAAGACCTTTAATCAACCTCTTGGCAATCTCGCGAAGGAAAACTCCGCTTTTGCAACATGGGTCGAGAAATCTTGTATCAGGATTCTCAAACAGCTCCTGTGGAAGCAAGTCGATGATTTTATTAGCCAATTCTGGAGGGGTGAATACCTCGTCGTTGCTCAGATTGGCTATGCAGGACAGTACGTCCGGATTATAGACGTTATGTAATAAACTATTCTCCATAATCTTGAACTTTTTTATAGTGGGTGATGTATCTTCTCAGGAATATTCCGCCCTCTTCCTTTTGCTCTTCGCTGAGCGCAAAAAGATTACCTTCGCTGCTGTCATTGTAAAGTAGAAGGTCGGACATGGTATAGTCCGAGCGTTGCATCTGGTTGCTGCTGATTAGTGTCCATTCGGAAAAAACTATCGGTGCAGAAGTGTCGTTACCTTCGGCATCTACGCACATAAGGGTCAGGGCATTTCCGTTGATGATATTTCTGCTGATGATAAACTTTGCAGCCTGTCTGGCTTCTTCCGATGCGTCCGATTTGCAGTGTGCAGTATATTCTTCGTTCCAGATGGAGAACAGACGTTCGCGACATTCCTCTACGTTGTCACGCATGATATCCACACCGTATAGACTGCCGATGGCTACAATAGCCAGTTTCTCATAGTCGTAAGGACTGTTCTTGTATTTCCGGCGGAGTTCAGATAGTTTGCGTTTTAGAATAGCAGTCAGGAAATTTCCGTTGCCGCATGCTGGTTCTAAGAAACGTGAATCGGGACGGAGGCACTCGTTGGCTACAAGGTCGAGCATGGCATTTACCTCGCGCTCGGCAGTAAAGACTTCACCTCTTTCCGCTACCCGCTGTCGGGATATGATTTGGGATTTTTTCTGATTATTTACCGCCATTTGCAGCCATAATTAAATGCGGATAAGGGCTACAATACCGCGGTTAATATATTAAGATATAGACATAAAAAAAGCGTGAAGCCCTGAACTGATGCTCGCTTCACGGTTAGAGGCTCTGGTAAGCCCGAATGTCAGAAACGAGCAACGCCAGAACCCACGCCGATATGTATAATACTACCTATATGCCGTATACTACCATAAAGAGTACGGGTACACTTATGGCTATACGGCAATTGAGGTATGTATATAACACACCACGGGGCATCTACGTTGCTTTGTTTTTTGACATTCAATTGAAATTTACCAGATTTCTAACCGTCAAAACCAAAGCGTAGTAAACGCCTTTGAATATGTCATGTCCCTGTCACCTCATCTTTTCTAATGTATTAAGAAAAGAACGTTTGGTGCAGGTCTGTGCGATTCTCATGTAAACAAACAGGTTCAAAACCGTTTTCGTTTATGGAAATCGCAATCTTTGTTTTGCAAAGTTAAGGAAAATATTCTCATCTTCATATAAAGATGGGTAATTATATATTGGAAAGCCGGGTATCAGATATAGAGTTCCCCTGTATAGATGGTGAAATTTGAATTTGTCTTGCCACCTATATAGGGGAATGATGTAAGTGTTATTGGGAAGTATGTACGAAACGTATTCAAAAAGGACTGGTAAAATACCCCAGTTTGGGTAAAATTTGCCTATACTTAATAACTTACTTTTTATATAGTGGATTATGGATAATACTCTGGTAAAGTACGTATTACAAAATGGGAAATAATCAGGTTCGTTATGACCGGTATCCGTTTCTATGTTTTTTACAAATATTAATTAGCAAAGAGCTATTTTTTTTGTAGACTAATGTTACGAATATCTATTTCTACCCCAGCTAAGGCTTTCCTAATCTTTTCATCTGTTATTGAGTTTGGCACTGCTAATGCCAAGAATTGACTAGCTCTAGAACAAGCGACATATATCATTCTCTGACTTTCAGTCATGACTTCAACTTCACTACTTGGAAAATCGTTAAGAGAAATATTTTGCCCTCTACTATCAGGTGATAGGAATAAAAGCACTGCATCCAAGGTGGCTCCTTTTACTGCATGTATCGTATCTATGCTTTTGTGGTATTCGCTTCTTTTATCATTAGATTGATGATACTGTTCTACTGGTACATTAGCCATTTCTTTCATTGAATATCCTTTTTTTCTTTGATATGGAACAAAAACAGGCTTTTCTTTAAGTTCCCAATATTCTTTCAATAATGTACAGGTCTGTTCTGACCATTCTTTGAAACTCAATGAAAAGACAGGTACTTGTTTCAAGAAACCAAATATCCTTGAATTCCAGTCTAGATTCTTTTCAATATTATGTAAAAACTCATGTCTAGCCTCTGGGGTATTATCCGTAAATAGTTCCGCTAATACAAACCTTACTTTTCTAAATGCATAATCCATATCACCCGAATTAAAAGCAAGTACAGCATCTATAATCAAATATGGTAACTGTTGCTCTGTTTTCCAATACTTGAAATCAACATCCTTTACACCAGCGAGTTCCTTACATTTATCTGTACCCCGTGCTAATATAATTTTGCTGGATAGTTTATTATCATCACAAACCTGATAGAAGTTCTGGATAATATCTTTAATACTTTCATCATTATACTTATATACTATGATAGGTACTCCTTTATCCTCTACTCCATACGAAGTGATAACAGGCACATCACTTGATTTAAGTTTGCTATATAGGTCTATTATACGTTGATTGGAACGCCGGCATTCAGACAATGGCAAAACATTCCACTCTCCATCTGACATCATGCTTTGTAGCAACTCTGGTCTTGCATTATTGAATCCATATATGGACTGACAAATATCCCCGATGAATTCAAGATTTTGTAAACCAGCTTTCTTTAATATTTTGAAGAATTCAAAATGCAGTTCAGAATTATCTTGAGCTTCATCCACTATAATATATGGGAATCTCATAACTAGTGCTTTGGCTACTTCATGATGATGTTTTAAAATATAACATGCAATCCATAGTGCATCATTGCTTGTAATAAAGCCTTTTTCTAAACGATATAAAAAAACTTCTTTACAATAGGCTATCTCATTTTTATTTGTAACAATGTTTTGATTCCATTTAAATCCTTTCTTGTCTTTTGAAACCAATGAAGGCTTCTTTATATACATCATTTCTTTGTTGGCTTTGGTTTTTAGAGCAGAGTATTGATGTAATTTACCTTGATGATTAACTTTAATATAATAAATTCGTTCTAGTGTTTCTTCTTCATTCACTACAATAGGTTTCTTTTTGCACCAATCACATAGATACCAAAATGGAAGAACTATATACTGCATAATAAAGCTATCAATAGTCAGTACTTCATTAGGAAATGTCAATTTTTGTTTATGCATTTCTTGATATTTATGTTTTAACTCATCACAGGCTTTATTGGTAAAAGACATGCATGCAAACCCTGTATGTCTTCCATAATACTCTTCACAAAATTGTGATACGGTCAAAAGTTTATTGACAATACTTGTTGTTTTGCCACTTCCAGGACATGCCGTGAGTATAGTATATCCACGGGCATCAATATATGCTTGTCGTTGAGGTGTTAAATCATAATTCATACTCATGGTACCAGATGATTTATTGCGTCTTGTATATAAGAAGGTACAGTAAATTTAATGTTATGACCTTCTTCTTTTTTATCAAGTAGAAATGAATTTAGAGTTTGGGCAAACTCGGCCTTACTAGGGAGGCATTTCCACATCAACAGCGCAACATTCTGCTGTTCCGTTTCATTCATATCTCTTTCATCAAGTTCTGATATATAAGAATTCACTTTGCCTATTCCTTCTGGATTTTCTTTTTTTATCAGTTCGTAAAGCCAAGATTCTTTTGTTTCTTCTTTATTTGGAAAAACATTTGCTTTACATATTTGATATTCGAGCGTTTTTTTCCCTGAACAGATTTTAATCCCTGGTTGATGATTAGCCATGGCATTCATGTTATTAACGCGACCATTCATCCTACCATTATTTATTTCATCTCTAAGAAGATGAAGTTTGGCATAATCGTCTTTTACCAATTCATTTAAGTTAAATCCCGTATCCTTTGATGCAGTAAACTGGTCCTCGTCAGTTATAAATGCCGATTTCATGGGTAAACGCTTTGTTGAGTCAGAAGAATTAAACAACATTAGAAACTGATAAAAAGCAGTTCCATCTGTATCCACTAGCTCAACTTGATTATCAATAAGTGATTTATCCATCAGTTTAGAGAAAGTCTCAACTAATTGACACTCTGATACTCCTTCTATAAATAGGCAACCAGAGGAGAATAACAACTGTGAACGTGTTACATCAAAATACCGAGATATCATTTTTCTTAAGTATACTACATCTTTATCATCTAATAACTTATTTTTTTTAGCGACATCGCGTACTATATTTTCAGTGTGTCTTTCTTTGTAACAATTTCCTACATGATAAGCTTCATTGTCTTTTAGCAGAATAATATTCTCCAATGGTATTCTTGATGTCAGAGTTGGAGAGTGCGTTGTGATAAAAGTTTGGCTATTTTCATTAGTATCAGCGTCCTTGAGGAAATTATACAGATTCACCTGAAGTTGTGGATGTAGATGAGCTTCTGGCTCTTCTATAAGTAATGCATAAATACTCACATTATCTTCCGTATGACAATCTTTAATATCACTTAATACTGATGCTATATATATTAAATTGTTATACCCAAGGCTATTTTGAGTTAGTACAAATCCTTTCTTATCAGCATTAGAATATGGCAGGAATGGTTTAATGATATTAACAATATACTCTATTCTGCTCTGTTCTATGTGTAGTTCCACATTGTGTAGGTTTGAACTATTAATTTGGTTAAGATTATCGTTAATGCCAGTTTGTGTTTCCATTACTTCAGGTCTATGTAAAAGTTGCTCGTTTGCGTTATCCACTATACTTTTTACATCATTTTCTGACCCGGCTCTGTCTATTTTTCTTTTTATAACCCTGCCTAACAGATTGTTACGTGAACTCATAAGATCACGTGTGCTGTCTCTCAATGCGCCAAGATAGTAAGAATGAAAATAATGAAATGTATCCCAGTCAGCACGGAGGCCATTTTCCTCCTTACCTGTTATATATGAGGTATAGATTCTTCCATTATCCTTCAACTCGAAACTTATATGGACTCTAGCTGCCATGCTTCCATCACCTTTTGAAATCAAATACTGGTAAAATGCTCCTTCTTGTTGTGCTGAAAGTCCTTCAAATAAATAACATATATCTATCTTCGTTGAGGGTGTTACCGTTTTGGCCCCATCTGGATTTTCTGTAATATCAACATGAAAATCCTCTTTTGTTATTTCTATATCTCGGTTAGGTTCCCCCCACGAATAAAACAATCTGACAGCATCCATCAAAGATGTCTTCAATTGTCCGTTAGCTCCGATAATAACATTCAGTTTTTTATCGAACTTGACCGATAGTTCCTTAATACCCCGAAAGTTCTTTATATCAATCTTACTTAAATACATAAACTAGTTATATTAATTGATTATTCAATAACTCTATTATCTTATGAATCTCCGAATACGCCATCAAATCCTCCGGTGATTCCTTACATAATTGACATAACTTGTCTGAATTTGACATTGCCCGTTCCAAATCACCGTTCTCCGTCAGATATTTATAAAGATTGGTTCGTATGAAGTAGCGTTTGGTCTTTTCATATCCCGGCATATACTTCTGTAACTCAGGAAGCAGTTGTTCGTAACTCTCATATCGTCGGCAAGCTACATTAGGTAAGAAATGAAGCAGGAACCAGAATTCTGTGCATGGATTTGTTTCTACGAACATCACTTTGCCGGCATATTTCTTTGCGTCATACTTTTTCTTTGCCCGTTGATATAATTGCATTTCGGTGGGAAACTGCAATAGTCTATCCATGTCAAACAGGCATACGATATAATCATATTGCTTGTTTAAATAGGATTCAACTAATTTCAGAATATGGTTGATGTCGCTATGCTGCGGAAAATCTGGCGCTACTTTGAAAGGATAACGACACGCCACCCTCAATGAATCAAAATAGAACCACTCTGTTTCTCCCTCGCCTATGATGGCGATACTTTTTGTTACTGTCCGCCTCATATCATTACTCGTTTAGGTTAATGTATTGACTGCCAAGGAACGGCAGCTTTACTAATTTACCCTGTTTGTAAGCATTATAAGGGGAAAGGTTTTTATGAAGTCCCAAAGATGAAAGACGTACTATTTTAGTTTCTCCGTATTCGTCTTTGTCCGTAAACCATATTGTGTCACGGCGAATGAAATCCTCATTAAGAAGATTGATATCGTGTGTTGTAAGCAGCATTTGGGATGTCCCTTCGCTGTTCGCTAAAAAGACTTTTATGAAATAAGCCAATAGTTCATAATGGATGCTTGTCTCTACTTCATCAATAGGTACAAAACGGTTGGTCTTTAACAGGAAATTCAGAATTACCGCCATTCCCAAAAATCTCATCGTACCATTCGATTCGTATTCTTCCGATAAATCATATAGCTTGTCACCTACCTTGTGTTTAAATGTCAATTCTGCATTTGTGATCTTCCCTTTTCTAAGCATTTCGGCTTTTGCTTCATCACCAATAGGGGCGTTCTGAATCAGTTGTTCCAGTTCCGGGGTAATCAATTCCTCCTCTTCGTGTAGTACGACATCTTCTATGTTGAAATCAGATGCTTTCAAAAAGTTTAATATGAACTTCTTCAAGTCGCCCGATTCGTCTTTGTCCAATTGTGATTTGACATAGCCTGAAAGAAGCATACCTGGCGAAAGCACATCTTTTACTTGTTTGGCGAAGTAATCGTACACATCATTCAACCTGGTCCGTTCTACATTGCTTTTGCCAAATGCGGCAAGCACACTGCAATTGTTGATTGTGTTGCCGGAAATCACATCCTGACTCTTGCGTGGCATTTTCAAGTTTACGCCGAAATCAATTGTCGTGGAATCTGTTTCCGGGTCATAACTGCGGCTGTATAGTTTGGTAGGACGAATGGAATCGTAAACAATCAATGTCTCGGAATGAATATAGTTTGCATCCAATTCAAAACTAAGGATGTACTTCGACCGATTGATATAGAATACCATAGACATCTTCGTCCTTTCTTTCCTGGACGTGTCATCCAGCATGAAAGGAACGACTCCTGTTTTTTCATTTCGGTTTTTGGGCATCCGTAACACAAGCATCCTGAAAAATTCAATGGCATTCAGGATGTTGGTTTTGCCGGAAGCATTGGCACCATAGATGATTCCAACTTTCAGCAACTTTACTCCATCCTTAATTTCATAAGAATATTCATCAGACATAAAAGTATCTGATGAAGGCTCAAAACTTATTTTTTGCGGAGATTTTATTGAGAAAAAATTTTCAATGACGAATTCTGCTATCATATTCGATAAATTTATCTATCACACTGTACAAAGATAGGAATAAAATCGCATACACAAAATTATAACATACATTTCCGTAATAAAATTACAAAATTCAAACATAAAGTATGAATTCAAATGTTTTTACAACAATAATATTTCACTCCTCTTAAATAAAAAAGAGACAGACAAGTTGACCTTGTTTTTACCCCATCCCCTTCACAAATTCAAAAAAAGTCGTATATTTGAAGCAACAATTCAAATATACGGCTTATGAAACGAACACATTTTTTTCATGGAATACTTCTGATTGTACTCATCCTCTCCTTTATGGCATGCAAGGATGACCACGGCCCCATTTACCTGGTAAGTGCTACCGACCATCAACAAATAACTGACGGTAAACTGGAAATCAGCCCGTTCAGTAAAGGCGAAAAATTCTTGATTCGGGGAGGAGACGGGAATTATACCATCAAAAATGAGAAAAAAGAAGTCGTAGACTACCGCTACGACGGCGACACCCTGACATTCATTCCGATCAGCATCGGAGAAACCTCTACCCTCATTGCCGACCGCTCAGGCAATAGTTACACACTGACGATTGTTGTCAATAACCCGCAAAACAACTACCGGGTAGAAAGCATCAGTGCAGAAGTGGAAGGTGATAATCTTACCAAAGGAGAAGAAACGGAACTGCTTGCACGAATTGCCGAAGACGCTCCGGTTCAGTCAGGCGGACGCTTGTTATTCACCTACTCAGACGCCTCTCTATTATACGGCGATTTGAAAATTTTCCCAAACTATACCGGCAGTTACCAAATCGGACTTTTTGAACGTACATTAAAGTACACGGAAGATACCGGTGAACCTTACCAGCAGATTCAGGTAGAAATGGCAGGAAGCACCAAGAAAACATACACCTTCATGCTGTTCGAGGATGAAACGTCTTCTACCCAGACTGCTGATAACACTTCTTCTACAAACGAAGAAGGAGCTGCCACTACCAACTGCTTTATCAAAGAAGAGGTAACCGCACAATACAAGGGAGAGTTCAGCGGACTCACCAAGGCGTATCGGATTTATCACCTGACCAAGCAGCCCTAATATTCCGCCGACACTTTTTTGCACATGTCCCGTATCGAACTTCAATCCTTCGATTTGTTCAACCGCATCGAACGGATTCATCATCAGCCGACGGCTGCCCCCGACAATTTACAAGCTAAATATATCCTGCTCCACAAAGTGCTGGAGCAGGCTTGTTATGAACTGACCACTGGTGTCACGCTCTCGTTCGCCAACCTGTTTTCCCGTCTGGATTACATCTGCAAGGAGAAGAAAATGACTCCCTCCGACCGCTATGCCATCCAGACCATGCGTCGTAACTGTAACGCAGCCATGGGCGACCGTTTTCAGGCCGACATGCAGGAATACCTTTACGACCTGCGGGCACTGGTGCGTTTTGTGTCTTTAGGCTTTGAAGAAGATATTCCGGCTTCCATTCTTCCGGAAATCCCTCACTCCAACCGTCCGTATCAGGGTACACGCCTGTCGCACATCCCGTACGTACGGGCTTCGGTGACCAGTTGGAACGACACGCAGATTTTTGCGGCGACCGACAGTGAAACCGACCCGTTCATCATCATCAACTATGCCAAAGGTGGGTATGACGGCGACCTGCTCTATCTGAAAGACCTGCTTTCAGAAAATCTGCCGCTGAACCTGCTCGATGTGCGTGTGGACGAGGAGAATCACTACATTCCCAACCTCATTGTGATTCACCCCGATTACCTGATTGACATCAGTTCGCTGGCCGCCTGTTTTCGGGAGTACGGTCACCACCCGCTCAACTATTTCATGAACAAAATCAAGCCGAGAGCCAATACGGCCCCCATCCTGATGGGTAACCTGGCCAGCCAGTTTCTCGACGACTATATCAATGAGCAGCCTCAGGAGCCGGTGAGTTACCCCCGCACCATCAAGAAATTCTTTGCCGCTTCGGCCCTCGACTTCTGTACCTGCCCTCTTCCGGCCGATTTTCACGCACAGGCACAGGCGCAGATGATGAACATCCGCTCGTTTGTTCACGACGTGCTGCCTCATAACATACGGAACTTCAACAAGAAGAATACTCTGCTCGAAGCCTCTTTCATTTGTGAGAAACTGGGATTGCAGGGACGTGTGGACATGATGCAGAAAGACTTCCAGGTACTCATCGAACAGAAGGCCGGAAAGCGCGACGAATACCATCGCCGCCATAAGGAAGACCATTTCATTCAGATGATGCTCTACCAAGGTGTACTGATGTACAATTTCGGACAGGAAACCGCCAATATGCAGACCTTCCTGCTCTATTCCAAATATGCCGACGGATTGCTGATAGAACACTTTGCCGAAAATTTGTTTCGGGAGAGCATCAAGCTCCGCAATTATATCGTACACAACGAGATGCGGCTGGGCGACGGAGCCATCGGAGAAATTGTAGACTCACTGAGCACCGATTTGCTGAACGAATTGCAGATTGGCGGAAAGCTGTGGAACGACTACCAGGAACCGCAACTGCAGACGGCCATCAATACCCTGAAACGCTGTACACCGCTGGAGCGGGCCTACTTCAACCGTTTTTTTACGTTCGTATCAAAGGAACAGATTCTCAGCAAGACCGGAGGAAGCAACGATGCGTCTCACGGGTTTGCCGGCAACTGGCATATCCCGCTGCACGAGAAACTGGAGGCGGGCAATATTCTGACCGGACTGACCATCCAGGAGAAACAAAGCAGCGGCCCCGGCAAAGGATACGACCTTATCGAACTGCACATTCCGGCACAGGATGAAGACTTCCTGCCCAACTTCCGCACGGGCGACATGGTGATTCTCTATGCGTATAAGGAAGAATCGGACATGAGAAAGCAGATTCTTATGAAGGGAAACATTCTGGAATTGCAGCCGGACCGTATGACCTTAGTGCTGCGCAACGGACAGCAAAATAAAGATATTATCGGCGGCAAAGAAGAGGTGTTTGCCGTAGAACACGATTTTTCGGATACTTCTGCCAACAACGGCTTCCGCGGGCTGTATGCTTTTCTGTCTGCACAAGCCGACCGGAAAGAACTGCTGCTCGGTGTACGCCCGCCTGCACAACTGGAGGACGTCAAACTGAACGGCGATTACGGGCGTTTCAACGAACTCATCCTGAAAGAGAAACAGGCCAGGGACTACTTTCTGTTAGTGGGGCCTCCGGGCACTGGAAAGACCTCGTGTGCCCTGCGTTTCATGGTGGAAGAAGCCCTGAGCGAACCGGATACCTCCATCCTGCTGTTGTCGTACACCAACCGGGCAGTGGATGAAATCTGTGCCATGCTCACGGATTCCGGCATTGCCGACCGTACCCCGTTCATCCGTATCGGCAACGAACTGTCGTGCGACAAGCGCTTCGTGCCTTACCTGCTGAAATACAGCCTGGATGACTGTCCCAAGCTGACCGACATCCAGCAGAAGATGGCACGCACACGCATCTTTGTGGGTACCACGACCGCCATCAACAACCGTCTCAACCTGTTCACGCTGAAACATTTCCAGCTGGCCATCATCGACGAAGCCTCGCAGATTCTGGAACCCGACCTGATAGGTATCCTGTCTGCCCGTCATCAGCAGCATAACGCCATCGACAAGTTCGTATTGGTGGGCGACTACAAACAGTTGCCGGCCATTGCCCAGCAAAGTGCGGAAGAAGCTACCGTGACCGACCTCCTGCTGCGGAACATCGGGCTGGAAGATTGCCGCAACTCGCTGTTTGAACGCCTTTACAAATCGAGTCCGGACACCTGCCGGAGCATTCTTCACAAGCAAGGACGCATGCATCCGGCCATTGCCGAATTTCCGAACCAAACGTTCTACTATCGGGAGCAACTGGAGAGCGTGCCTCTTCCTCATCAGCTGGAAGAAACGCCTTACGAAGCCGGCCTGACTCCGCAAGACACCATCGACCAGGTGCTGCTGGAACGCAGAATGGTGTTCATTCCCGCAGAAGCTCCAGACCACCTGACCTGCTCGGACAAGACCAACCCGAACGAAGCCCGGATTGTAGCCACTCTGTTAGGCCATATTTACCGCCTGACGGAATCCCGTTTCGACCCGAACCGGACGGTAGGTGTCATCGTGCCCTACCGCAACCAGATTGCCATGATACGAAAAGAGATTGCGTGCCTCCAGCTGCCTGCCTTGCAGGACATCTCCATCGACACGGTAGAACGCTACCAGGGCAGCCAGCGCGACATTATCATCTATTCGTTCACCATACAGAATTTCAGCCAGCTCAACTTCCTTACGGCCAATACGTTTCAGGAAGGCAATTTCCTGATTGACCGCAAGCTGAATGTGGCACTGACACGCGCCCGCAAGCAACTGCTGCTGACGGGTAACCCGCACATCCTCGGGGCCAACATCACCTTCTACAAGCTGATGGAGTACATCCGCCTGCACAACGGATACCTGGAAACGGATGCACACTCGTTCTGCCGGGGAGATTTCACCCTGCCTTCGTACCGGAAGAACTGGGAAGTGACAGACGGTACCTATTCCCTGCCAGCGCATTTCAAGCAGGTATTCTCGGAATTGATAGCCCCACCAGCACAGCTGGAAGAAAACGAAACTTACTACCGTGAAGCCACTGCCTACGGCCGGAATGACTTCCGCACCCTGCCCGAAGAGATGTCCCCATCTGACTTCTGCCAAGTATACAACTATTTGTACATGCGGAAACAATATGCTGCTGCCCAGGCTCTCTTTACCGGAAGCGGCAACTGGCTGCACGACCTCATCCGTAAGGTATCAGGACGCGTGGTGTTCTGCGATCTCTCGTGTGAGGCCGGAGCCTCGGGACTGGCTTTTGCCGATGTATGCCGTTCTCTTCCCCATCTGGACCTGACCTATACGGGCATCTATCCCATGCAGGAAATGGGAGAAACGGCCGAAGCCTTTTTCCGTTCACCAGCCTACAAGCACATTCAAGTAAGCTGGTATCCCCGTCTGAGTGCCGTGCCTACTGCCTTCTGGCAAGCCCATGCAGTACTGACCGAACTGGTGATTTTCAACCTCTCCAGCCTGTTCGACCGTATTTCTCCGCGGGAGGCACGCGACCTGGCTTTGCAAATCAACCAATTGGTGCATGCCCGTCCCCTGAATCATTACGTACTGGTGTACCGTGACGATGCGGGACCTTGCATGCACAACCATTCCTACACGGCATTCTGCAATCACCTGTCAGCAGAGCTGAAACCGCTCCAGCCGCAGATGCCTCTTTTCGGAAAAATCCATTGTGAATCTACCGAAGGGGTTCCTGTTTCACAGGAATTCCTTTATGAAATACGTACCAACTGATGAATAAGAAACCTATACAGCGTGCCCTCATCGTGGGGGCTACTTCCGGTATCGGAAAAGAAACAGCCTTGCAACTGCTCCAGAAGGGATGGATACTCGGACTGGCAGGCAGGCGTGAAGAGAACCTGAAAGAACTGCAGCAACTGGCTCCGGAGCGTATCCACATCCGGGCCATTGACATCTGTCAGGAAGATGCGACCGACCGCCTGCAGGAACTGATTGAAGAAATGGGAGGCATGGACCTCTACCTGCACTGCTCGGGCATCGGCCACCAGAACTACCAGCTGACACCGGAAATCGAGCTCCGCACGCTGGAGACCAACGGCACCGGATTTGTACGCATGGTGACAGCCGCCTTCCGTTACTTTGCCCAACAGAAAGGAGGACACCTGGCGGTCATCAGCTCCATCGCGGGAACCAAAGGGCTGGGAGCTGCTCCGGCCTATTCTGCCACCAAACGTTTCCAGAACACGTACATCGATGCGCTGGAGCAACTGGCTCGCATCCAGAAACTTCCCATCCGGTTTACAGACATCCGTCCGGGATTTGTGGCCACCGGACTCTTGAACGACGGCAAACACTATCCCATGCTGATGCATACGGAGAAAGTGGCCCGCCACATTGTGCGTGCCCTGGAGAAAAAGAAACGCATTGTCGTGATTGACTGGCGCTATCGCATACTGGTGGCTCTCTGGCAACTGATACCCCCTTTCCTCTGGAAGCGGATGACTGTCAGGAATTAGCCACCACCCGTCCTTCTTTCACCACAATCCGTTGCAAACGGCGGTACACATAGATAAATGCCGGAACCAGGAAGAGGTTGGCAAACAGCCAGGCTGTCGGGTCGCCGAAGCATACGCCCCAGAATCCCCACAACGGAACCGCAATCAGACTGACCAGCACACGGGCCACCATTTCCGATACACCGGAGAACATAGCCAACCGCGTGTAGCCCGCTCCCTGAATGGTATAGCGCAGGATACTGAGCATACCCAGTAGGAAGAAGAAAGAAGTGTTGATGTGCAGGAACAAAGCCGTATCATCGATAATTTCGGCCTCATCCGGTGAGATAAACAGCAGGGCAAACTTCTCGGCCAGTCCCCACATCAGGGCACCAATCGCTATGACATAGACGGTCATCATCAGCGTGGCCGACTTGATGCCCATCCAGATGCGGTCCGGCTTTCCGGCCCCGTAATTCTGTCCAGAATACGTCGCCATGGCCATTCCCAAACTATCCAGCGGACACATCACAAACATCTTGATACGCATGGCTGCCGTGAAAGCTGCCACACAGGCCGTACCCAGCGCATTGTTCGCACTTTGCAACATGATGCTGCCGATGGCCGTAATGGAAAACTGCAATCCCATCGGTACCCCGATGTACAGCAACTGACGGGCCAGATCGCTACGGAAACGACGGTCGGCAGGCTCGGTTTTCAGAATGTCAAACTTGCGGTACATATAAATGTAGCACAGCAAGGCCGATAAGCCCTGCGAGAATACCGTAGCAATGGCTGCTCCGGCCACTCCCCACCCCAGCGTAAGGATACAGAACAAATCGAGCACAATGTTCAGTATGGTAGAGAAAAGCAGGAACCAGAACGGGGTCTTGCTGTCGCCCAACGCACGGATGATGCTGGACAACAAATTATAGAAGAACGTACACGGCACACCGATAAAGGTAATCAGCAAATAGAGGTAGGCCCCTTCAAAGATATTCTCCGGCGTGCGCATGGAACGCAGGATAAATCCGCAAAGCAGACTGGTGACAATGGCCACCGCGACCGACATCACTGCCGCTAACTTCAAGCTGACCGATACATAGCGCCGCATCGTCACATAATCGCGGGCTCCGAACTTCTGTGCCACCGGAATGCCGAAACCTCCGCAACACCCGTTGCAGAACCCTAAAATCAAAAAGACGATCGACGTACTGGCACCAACAGAAGCCAGCGCATTGATACCCAAGAACTTTCCAACAATAGCCGCATCCACCAGCGAATACGTCTGCTGGAGCAGGTTGCCCAGTAACAATGGAAAAGTAAAATTCAGAATCAGCGGCAGACTCGGCCCTGATGTCATCTCTCTAGACTGTGCCATAATTTCCTCTCGTTATCCTTAAAATCTTAATAAGTGTGCAAAAGTACACGAAAGTCACGAAACGAAAGAAAATCATCCCGTTAAATAAGGTAATTCGAGCAATATTTTTGCCTTAAATCAAGCACTAAAAAAACGCACTTGCGTTTCAAGCCAAACACAAGTACATTTTATCTGAAACGCACTTACGTTTTACTTCAAACGCAAGGACGTTTTGAATCAAACGCAAGTGCGTTTTTTCAACTCATTCCAACATGTTTATAAAACACAAAGAATCAACTATTTATCCACATCTTCAAAAGAGTCATCCGTTCGCGGCTAATTTGTATCGTACCCTCATACGCCGGCCATACACTCACCACGGCCTTTCCGTTGAAGTAGTGCTGAATATTGCGTATGGAATCGGCCGAGAGGATAAACTGGCGGTTCACCCGGAAAAAGACACGCCCGTCCAGCTGCTCTTCCAGCTTGCTCAACGGCAGGTCGATCACGTGTGCCTTCCCGTCCTTTGTCACAGCAAAAGTCACCTTATCCAGCGAATAGAAATAAGCAATGTCTCCCACCTGAATCGTATAGAAGCGTTTGGCTCCCGATATCAGGAAACGGGTGCGATACTGTTTTTCCTGCCTTTCGGCAAAAGAATGCAGCAACTGTTCAATGCCCAGCAGCTTGTTCAGTTCGCCCTTCCCCATACCCGAAAAACGTTCAAACTTCTGAATGGCACTCTCCAACCGTTCCTTATGCACAGGCTTCAGAAGATAGTCGATGCTGTTCACCGTAAAAGCCCGTACCGCATATTCATCGTAGGCCGTGGTAAACACAATCATGCTCTGCGGCCGTGCCTGTTCGATAAAAATAAACGAATTACCGTCGGTCAGCTGGATGTCCAGGAACAGAATGTCCGGATGAGGATGTTCAGCAAACCATTTCACCGAATCTTCAATCGTTCCCGGAAGAACCGTTACCTCCCATTCCGGACGCAGTTCCCTGAGCTGCTTGTCGAGAAGACGCGGCCGGAAGTTCATCTTCAATAATCACTGCCTTAATCTTGGTCATATAGCAAAGGTAATTTTACGATAAATTCTTTTTCATTCTGTTCAATCACGATTTCTTTTCCACAGAGCAGGCGATACCGCTGGGAAAGGTTTTCCAGTCCCTTTCCAGAAGTCACTCCTCCCTGCTTCGGACGTACGGCATTGGCCACACAAATCCAGACATCGTCTCCCTGCGGTTCCGTCCACATCTTCACCGTCATGGGCTTTTTCATACTGATGACATTGTGCTTGATGACATTCTCCACCAGCAGCTGAAGCGACAAGGGCGGCACCGGTGTCTCGCCAAACTTATCGGCAATCCGGTTGTCCACCTGCAAGCAATCTCCCAGACGCACCTTCTGCAACAGCACGTAAGTATCCAGGAAGTGAAGTTCTTCGTTCAGCTCCACTGTATGCTTATCCTGACAATACAGGATATAGCGGTACGTATCGGCCAGGTTACGGGTAAACTCTATGGCATTCATAGGGTTATATTCAATTTCAGAAACAAGGGTATTCAGACTGTTAAACAGGAAATGCGGATTCAACTGGTTCTGCAAGGTGCGGTAGCGGGCCTCCGCCGTGCTTTCCTCCAGCTCTTCGGCACGCTTGTACAGGCGTACCACGTCCACATAGAAACGGTTCAGGATAAACTGTCCCACAATCACCAGCTCCACCAGCCAGACCAGCAGAATCACCGTCAGTCCGCTGCGCTGAAGATGAAAGGGAGAAGCCACGCCTGCCAATGCCTTGGCTGACACCAACAGCAGGTAATTGGACAACAGCAGGATAACGGCTGCCGCAATCAGTCCGGCCGACAGCATGCGTTTGTTCCGCAGAAAATAAGGGTAATACGTCAGCAACCGCTCATTAATATAGCGCATGCTCAGTCCCACTCCGCAAAACGACACAATGACAGCCAGAAACGTATGAAAAGTCATCAGCCTGTCCTGTAACCGCACGGGAATATCGGCATAGTGCACCAAAAAGAAGTACGAAAAACATCCCATGCAGGCATACAGCAGTACGTCCCACAAATACCGGTTCACGGAGTTCATTCCTTGTTTCATGCTTTATGTTTACTTTATTATTACAATCCCTTCACATCAGTACTCGCCCAAACGGCCGGCAGCCCGTTCCAGACTGCTCTTTGCCAGTTGCGCACGGAGCTTCGAACGAATATGGTTCAACTCCGCCTCCTGATGATACATCTGCGCATTGAGCACCTCGACAATAGAAATGCTACCCTCCTTGTACTTGTCCATGGCCAGCTGCTCACTCGTTACCGCCTTGGCCAGCGAGCTTTCCGTCAGGCACACCTGACGTACGGCCTGCGTATAAGTATAGTAGGCGGTCTCCACCTCCAGACGAACACCGTCGGCCACCTTACTCTGGTTCTCCAGCGCCCTGTTCACATCGAGCTTGCCGATGCGCCGTGTATTCTTCCGCTTTCCCCATTCAAAAATCGGTACGCTCAGTTTGGCATACACCATGTAATTAGGGTCCAAATCTGAGTTAAAGTCATATCCGGGCGAAGAATAACTTCCGTCTACCCCGACAGACAGTTTGGGAAGATACCGTGAGTTGGCAATCCGAGCAGCCGACTGCTGGATAGCTACCTGATTGGCCGCAATACGTAATTCCGGACGATGCGCCATGGCTGTTTCCAGCGTTTGTTCATACACCTGGACTTCAGTCAGCGGAACCACGAGCGAATCGGTCAGTATCACCTTGTCAGAAGCCTCTCCCGAGAAAGAGTTCATCGAAAGCCGGGCCACCTCCGCTTCATTGCGGGCCTGCTCCAGCCGGAACTCGGCATCATTCAGCTTGACTTCCGCCATCAGCAAGTCGTTACGGTCGGTATACTCCTCCTCCACACGATGCCTGACCACTTCCACCAGGGCTGCCACCGATTCCTTGAAACCGGCAGCCACCTCCACCATTTCCTCACAGGCCACCTTATTCCAGTAATACTGGTCTGCCTGATACAGCACGTCGTTCGTCACCCGCTTTTCTTCGTACAAGGCACTCTCCTTTTCCTTTCGGGATTTCTCCAGTCCGGCTTTCAGTGCCCCTCCCGAATAGACAGGCTGCAACAAGGTTACGGAAGCCCCGTACTTGGTATCACGCCCCTGAAAATACAGCGGAGTTTCTATGGACGGAAGTTCCCTGTAGAGTTCCAGCGGGTTGCCTGTGTAACTGGCATTGGCATTTCCGCTCAGCGAAGGAAGGAAATCAGCCTTAGCCGATTTTTCAGCCTCCTGACGGATGGAAACGGCATATCCTGCCGACTTTATATCCTGATTATAGGCCTTCACCTTTTCACGATACTGCTGCAAGAATGCACTCTCCTGGGCATGGACTCCCAGCGCCAGTCCCAGCATGCAGCACATCATCATTCTTCTATTCATCTCAATATAGTTATAAAATTAGAGAAACATTTTTTATCGGGCCACACATTTCTTCTTTTTATTCACCCCGTTTGGATATTTTATAGAAAATCGTGTACAGGGCCGGAGTGACAAACAGCGTCAGAAGGGTGGCAAAGGAAAGTCCGAACACAATGGTAGCCGCCATCCCGCCAAACACAATATCAAACAACAACGGGATGCTTCCGAACACCGTGGTCAGGGCCGCCATCAATACCGGACGGGCTCTGGAAACCGTGGCCTCTATCACAGCCATATAAGGCTCCACACCAGCCTTCTGCTGAATATTTACCTCGTCGAGCAGCACAATCACATTCTTGATAATCATTCCCAGCAATCCCAGCCAGCCTGCGATACAGAAAAAGCCAAACTGAAATCCGGTGACCCACAGACCAAAGACCATCCCTATCAAAGACGCAACACCGGCACTTTCTTGTCGCGGTCACGATATACCCCTACGGCTGTACCGTCATTGACGGCTTTCACAGCATTCATCATGTCATGCCGTCCCACATTCAGCCTTCCGGCCTTTACCGGATCATAATCGGCCTTAATCATCAGTGCCATGCTTCCCCACTCATTGCGGGCATTCAGTACCTTGGGATTCTTCCGCATGATTTCCAGCGCCAGGTTGGTCAAAGAATCGAGTACCTCCGGATCATCTCCGCAGAAGCGTGCCTCAATCAAGGCCTGCGGGATGGAGTTTATCTCGAAACTGTTCACGCGAACCAGCGCGTCCGGAAACATGGCCGGCAGACGGTCGTACAGCATAGCCTGAAGCTCACGTGACTTTTCCGGCGTGTCAGCTTCTACCAGACATTGCGCATAATTAGGCTGCGGACCATAAGCCGCATTGGCCAGGTAATAACGGGGCGGCGTCTGCCCGACAAACGACGACACCTTTTTCACTCCTTCCAAAGAATTCAGATAGGCTGTCATCTCCGTCATCTGACGGTCACTTTCTTCTATACGTGTACCCTCGGGCAACCAAACATCGACCGAAAAATACTGCTTGTTGAGCAAGGGCATAAACTGCTGCGGAATAAAGCGGAATCCCCATCCGGCAATGACCAGCAACAGCACCATCGCTCCTAAAACCACATAGCGTCTCTGTATAGTCCATCTCAATGCCTGCCGGAACAGGTCGTATGCACGGCTGCTGAACAGTTCGCCCTTCAGCTCATCCGGACGCGGACGGCGCACAAACTCCTGCACAAAGAATACATTCTGCGTAATGGCCAGTACCCAGCTCAACAAAAGGGATACCGCAATAACGATGAACAGTGAAGACAGGATTTCACCAGTGATATGCGGCGACAGGTAGACCGGAAGAAAGGTCAGTACCGCAATCAGGGTCGCTCCCAACAGCGGCATGGAAGTGCCAGACACGGCATCCAGTATGGCTTTTCTTTTCCGCATGCCCCGCTGCATGTTCACCAGTGCGGCATCGTACACCACAATAGCATTGTCCACCAGCATACCCATAGCAATGATAATGGCTGCCAGCGACATACGCTGCAAGGCTATGCCGGAAAACTGCATGTAAATCAACGTACCGAAAATGGAGAATATCAGTCCGCTGCCAATCAGGATTCCATTCTTGAAGCCGATAAAGAACAGCAGTACGGCCACCACGGTCAGGACCGAAAGAATCAGATTCCACACAAATCCCTCGTTGGCCACAGCCGATTCGTGTCCCTGGTCATAGATAATATCCAGATTATATCCGTCCGGCATTTCCTCACGCAAGTCTGACACACGGTTTGCCACCAGTTCCGCCATCTCTACCACATTTCCATCGGACACCGTAGAAATGGCTATACCCACCGCAGGCACATTCCCGACCTTCATCAGGTTTCTGGCCGGACGCACATAGCTCTCGCTAATATCCGCAATCTCTCCCAGTCGGAAATATTCTCCCTGCCGGGAAACGACTGTCAGATTTTCCAGTTCTTCCAGACTAGAGAAACTGCCGGAAGCTTCCACCCGCAAACGATGAGAAGACGTCTCCAGTCCTCCGGCATCCACCACCTTATTCTGACGCTCAAAGGCAGAGGCAATATCGGCCATGGTTACACCGGTACAGGAAAGCAATGCCGGATTGACCGTTATATCAATCGTGCGACTCTGCACGCCGAATAACTCCACTTTGGCCACATCCTTCACGTTCAGCAACTCGTTCTTGATTCGCTTGGCCTGATCCTCCAGCTCACGATAGGTATGCGTTTCGCTGCTCAGTCCGTAGAATACGCCCAGCACATCGCCGAAATCATCGTTCACCACCGACGGTCCGGCTCCAGCGGGCAACCTGGACTGCACATCTCCCACTTTCCGCCGCAACTTATCCCAAAGCTGCTGCATCTCGTCGGCACGGATTTCCTTCTTTACATATACCGTGATTTTAGACAGACCGGTCCGGTTATCCGTTTTCAGATAATACAGTTCACCCAATGACTGAATGGCTTCCTCCAGCACATCCGTCACCTGTTGTTGCACCTCCATAGGAGAAGCCCCCGGATAAGAGGTAGTGACCACTGCCTGCTTAATCGTAAACGGCGCATCCTCCAGTTTCCCCATATTGTAGTAAGAGAAAATACCTCCTCCCAATATCAGAACCAGCAACAACCAGCTCAAGGCCCTGTTCTGCAAAAAGAATTTCGCTAATCCTTTCATTCGTCTTCCTCCTTTATTCTTCGATGGTCACTTGCTCCTGTTCCGACAAAAACGGCAAACGTGTGGCTATCACCCGGTCGTCCAGTGAAACGCCCGACAGAATCTCTACCCGGTCCTCCTTTTTCAGCTTGCCCAGCGTCACCGCAACCCGTTTCACCCGGCTCTGCTCGTCTACGCACCATACAAATGCCCCGTGTTCCGGATCATGGCAAACTACTTTCTGAGGGAGTGTCAGGTGATTCTTCTCTCCATCGGCTGCATACGACACAGCAAGTGTACCCGACATACCTCCCAACAAACGTCCGTCCTTGTTATCCAAGATGGCAGTCAGCAAATAAGAAATGTTGTTCTCCGTAGCAGTCTGCGTCAGGAAATATTCAGAAGGCACAAATTCCCTGTCAGGAAGAGCATTGAAGCGGACCACACACGCCACAGAATCTTTCTGCCGTATCTGCAAAGCCATATCCTCGGGCACGTAGGCTTCTACCTTAATGCGTGAAAGGTCGATAAACGTCACCACCGGAACCGACGGTTTCACATCCTGGTAGCGCTCGATATGTGCCTGCTGCACATAACCATCGAAAGGCGCATACAAACGGCTGTCTTCCCACGCGTTGACTGCCGCTTCATAATCCGCTTTGGTGCGTTCGTAGTTTGCCTTTGCCTGCTCATAATTCATGCCGGAAATGTTATCTTTGGCATACAAGCTGGATATACGGGCATAATCGACCTCCGCCTGACGATACAATGCCTCCGTGCGCTGCTTCTTGATGACAAAATCACGTTCATCAATGGCCGCAATCAGTTGTCCCTTCCAGAAAAACTGTCCCTGCTGCACATCAAATGCATGTACAGGTCCTCCCACCCGAAAAGATAATTCAGACAAGCGGTAAGGCTGCGAAATAAACGTATAGCACCGTGAAGAGGGAGCCTCCATGACTTCGGCATGAACCACCTTCACGCTGGGAAAAGAAGTCTGTTCCTGTGGCGTACGGCTGCATGCACACAAGCACATCCCTGCAAGAAATAAAATCTCTGTTTTCATTCTTCTACAATATTATCATTCTACGTCACAAAGATAGCAGGCCCCATCGTCCCCTTTCACGGGAATTATTCCCAAGCCGCGCTTGAAGTGACTGAACCGTAGAAACCAGCCACCCAAACCTTTTTCGGCGCATTTGCAGGAAGAAGCTAAAAAATGATTTATTACCATTTGTGAATTTTTTAGTGTAAGAATTGGCTTACCTTCGCAGCCAAATGCAAAAAACAGAGAAAAGACATGAAAGACAGTATTGACTTCGGAAGTATGGACATTCCGAAATTATTCCGGAAATTACTTATCCCTACGGTGCTGGGAATGATTTTCTCGGCCATCTTCATCATTACCGACGGCATTTTTGTGGGAAAAGGTATCGGCAGTGACGCCCTGGCTGCCGTCAACATTACGGCTCCGCTTTTTCTCATCAATACGGGAGTGGCGCTGATGTTCGGTATCGGTGCATCGGTTGTAGCCTCCATTCACCTGTCGCAAGGAAAGGTAAAGGTCGCCCGCATCAATATTACGCAGGCAGTGGTGGTTTCCTCCTTATTACTCATCGCCTACGCCGCAGTCATCCTCTGCAACGTGGAAAAAATTGCCTTGCTGCTGGGAAGCTCTCCCCGTCTGCTTCCCCTCGCCGTGGAATACATGCACTGGTTTGTCCCCTTCCTGGTCTTCAGTGCCCTGCTGAGTTCCGGCATGTTCTTCGTGCGACTGGACGGCTCGCCCAACTATGCCATGGTGTGCAACATCATACCGGCCCTGCTGAATATCGGACTGGACTATCTGTTTATTTTCGTTCTTAAATGGGGAATGTTCGGTGCGGCCTTAGCTACCAGCCTGGGATACATCGTAGGCGCCCTGATGATTCTGATTTACCTGATGCAGCCGCACCGGGTACTGCACTTGTGCAAAGTGAAATTATCATCCAAGAGTCTGCGTCTCACCCTCCGCAACACGAGCTATATGTGCAAACTGGGATTGTCCAGTTTCCTCTGTGAAGCAGCCATTGCCACTATGATGTTTACCGGCAACTACGTATTCATTCACTACCTGGGTGAAGACGGAGTGGCTGCCTACAGCATCGCCTGCTACTTCTTCCCCATCATTTTTATGGTATACAATGCCATTGCCCAGTCGGCACAGCCCATTCTCAGCTACAACTTCGGTGCCGGAAATCCGGAGCGCGTACGGGCAGCCTTTCGCCTGGCCCTGCTGACCGCCATCTCCTGCGGTGTAGTGGTATTTGCCGTTACAGCCCTGTTCTCCGCTCAAATCACCTCGTGGTTTATCGACAGTTCCTATCCGGCACACGACCTGGCCGTTAAAGGACTTCCCCTGTTTGCTTCCGGCTTCGTTTGCTTCGGCATCAACATTGTGTCCATCGGCTATTTCCAGAGTGTGGAACGCGACCGTCCGGCCATGGCCATCACCCTGCTGCGTGGTTTTATCCTCATCCTGTTCTGTTTCTGGCTGATGCCCATCCTGTGGGGAGTACCGGGAATCTGGCTGGCTGTCCCCGTTTCCGAACTGCTGACCTTTCTTTTTGTCATTACCATCTATTGTCGCAGGAAACGAAGCTAAAGATTTATTACCTGTAAGCATTCGAAGAAATGCACCTTTTACACTTTGAGGTTTGGTTGTAGCTTTGC
>ERZ827496.357-NODE-357-length-66882-cov-16.556287_pt1 | contig 66882 bp, 60 predicted proteins | sample MGYA00519769_ERZ827496 | MGnify/ENA primary metagenome ERZ827496 (study PRJEB31778, sample SAMEA3449327) | human gut metagenome | biome: human gut; feature: human-associated habitat; material: faeces | place: United Kingdom | collected 2010/2012 ...
TTGCAGCGGATGGCCGGAAAGTGGTCAAGGTGGGAGTGAACTTCAGTGACGCGACTCGGAGCATCGAACGGTGGATTGTTGATTAAATATTATTTGTGTAGAATAAGCAAATCAATTATTGGAAAATAATCGATTTGCTTTATTAATTTGCTTATTATAAGTTTTTTAGTTTTCTGATCCTTTCAGTTCCCCAAATAGCAAAACCATCATAAATGATAAGGTCAGGCATAGTTTGTGCGGTATAAATATTTTTTTCTCTTGGTTGGAGGTTTTTCTTATACCATCGGTTAATGATAGTTACAGATCTATTAGGATAATATGCTTTTTTCCTGATATTTAGTTCTGGCTGCCAATATGAAATAATCATTGTTTCACACAATTCTACGTCTTTTCTTGTATGTGGATTGTCGTCAGAAAACTTTCCAATCCAAATTTCTTCATTTCGTAAATAATGAACAATATGTGTTTTATCTGCTAAATATCTATTATAGATATATCCTTCTTTATTCATAGAAATGCCACAATAGCTTCTGACTTTTTGTTTATTTATCGGTATTCCTGTAACGATATAGAAAAAATAATTTAATGTATGATTATGTTTTTTCTCCCATTCAATAAGGGATTCAATATTAAAAAATGGTCCTACCAATTCAATTGTATATAAATCATTTGTCATAATTCTATTTCCCTCCAAAAAACTTCTTCTTGTAATACGATTCGGCGGTATAGAGTGCCGCTGCCGGATTGTTACCCGTCACACGGTCCTTGGTGACGAGGGTGGTGACATACGCTTCCGAGTATTTGTAGAACAGACTGTCGTGGCCCACGCAGAGACCGATGACCACGTTCAGGTCGGTGTGTGCCTCGTTCAGCAGGCGGGCTTGCAGAATCGGGTTGCACATGGCGGCCCCGATGCTTTCACACTGGGCAGGGATGCCCACTGACGTCTTGGGCTGTCCGGCCACCTTGCAGATGACGGAATATGCCTCGAAACCGTTGGCGCGGAGGATGCGGGCGAAGATACGTGCCTCGCGGATGAGGCCGATGCAGTTGGCAATGCCGATGCGGTGCGCACCGATTTTCCGGGCGAACTCCATGATTTCCTGTACGCGGGTCCACTGGCAATAGCCTTCGTATTCCACTTCCGCACTGGCCACCATGATGTCGTGGTTGCGATCTTCTTCGTAACGCTCCAGCGCCCATTGGCGGTCTTCCTCCTTCAGGTGGGTGGTCAGACAGAAATCAGGATAAGTGCGGTCTTTGAATTTGCAGTTCTGTGTGCCGCAGTCCACACAGGTAGGTGTCGTTTCTTTTTCCATGTGATGAGTGTGATTGGTTTAACTGGGGGCAAATATACGAGATTTCTTTCCAATTGGTAGACAGAAATCCGCATTTGGTGGATTCTATTTTCAGAAATGGGAACAGATGCCTACATTCGCTTCCGATTAGTTTTCATTAAAATTGTGTGTAAGATGAAGAAAATGATGTGGATAGCTTGTGGACTGGCTCTGCTGTGTGCTCCGATGGGCGCAAATGCCACCACCCGCTTTGACACGCCGCAGGAGAAGGTGCAAAAGAAAGAGGTGCCCAATCCGGAAAAGGCGGCGCAGCGGCGGACCGACGAGATGGACAAGATGCTGGACCTCACGGAGAAGCAGTACAAGAAGATTTACAAGCTCTTTCTGAAGGAAGAAAAGGAAAGAGTGGAAGCTCTGATGGAGCGTCATCCCGGAGGAATGAACGGACAGCCTCCCATGGGAGGAAGACCGCCGAGGGGGGAAGGACGTCCGCCCATGGGAGGAGGTATGCCCCCGCAAGGTGGAGGTTTCCCTGGTATGGGAGAAGATGCAGACGAAATGACGCCGGAAGAACGGATGAAGGCGCATGTCGAGGAGATGCAGAAGGAGCAGGAAAAGCGGGAGAAAAAAATCCGCAAGATTCTCACCGACGAACAGTATGAAATCTGGCAGACTCAGAAACCGCAGGTTCTGCCGCCGATGCCGAAGGGCGACCGGCCGGGACCGGGTCCTCGCGAACGGGGAGAGGGAGAGACTCCATTGCAGGAGGCTCGTGCGGTCTGAACTGACTGTTTCATTGGGCGGGAGGGCAAAAGGGAATTGTCTCTCCCGTCTGTTTTTGTAAGAAATGGTAAGAGAGAGTAGACTATGAAAGGACTGAAGGGGCTTGATTTTTCGAACGTGTTCTTGGCAAGATAGTTCATCGACGACCGCCAGTGTGTGCATCCCGAGTGCGGGCATACGTTGATTTCTCTCTGTGCGCGCGAGCTCGGACTTAGCGTTTGGTGGTACTGAAGTTCTCGCGGAGCTGTAGAAGCAGGGAGAATCCTGAGTCGGAAACCGTAAACGGGGTAGTTTCCGCAGTGAAACGGGTTGCGGGGATGTGAGGAAAACAGACTATCTTTGCTCCATCACCAATGAAACGAGGAGGAACTATGAAACAGATTTTTATGGCACTGGCCTTACTTTGCGGCGTGAACCTGACGGCCTGTGCACAGAAACAAAAGACTCAGCCTATGACACATGATGCGAAAATCCTGGTGGCGTATTTCTCGGCCACAGGCACTACTGCCGAGGCAGCAGCGAAACTGGCCCGCGTGACGGGCGGGGAATTGTTTGCCGTGACTCCCCGACAGGCTTACACGGCAGCCGACCTGGACTGGCACGACAAGCAGTCGCGGAGTTCGGTAGAGATGAACGACGAGAAGGCGCGTCCGACCTTGAAGACGAAGAAGACGGATATGGCGGTCTACGACGTGGTGTTCATCGGTTATCCCATCTGGTGGGGCGTGGCACCGAGAATTATCAATACTTTTATCGAGAGTCACGACCTGAAGGGAAAGACGCTCGTGCCTTTTGCCACTTCGGGCGGCAGCGGTATCGGTCCGAGCGTGAAGGCGCTCAAGGCGGCGTATCCGTCACTGCAATGGACGGAAGGGCGCTTGCTCAACCGGGCCAGCGAGAGTGACATCCGTACGTGGGTGGAGAAACTCGGCTGCCTTCGCTGACAGGCGGCACGTGATTTTCCGGCGGGGAGATTTGCGGAATGTGCGGCAGATGTCGTAACTTTGCCGCACATTGAAAACAGACTGTGTTATGCCCGTTATTGAAATCACCTCGCTGACGCATCCCGGAGTGGACGTGTTCAGCACCCTGACCGAAGCCCAGCTGCGCAACCGTCTTGACCCGCAGCGGGGCATCTTTATTGCCGAGAGTCCGAAAGTCATCCGGGTGGCCTTGGAGGCCGGATATGAACCTGTGTCGCTGCTCTGTGAGCGAAAACACCTCACGGGCGATGCGGAGGACCTTGTGCGGCGGATGGCCGACCTGCCTGTCTATACGGGCGACCGGGACTTGCTGGCCCGGCTTACGGGCTATACGCTGACGCGGGGCGTGCTGTGTGCCATGCGGCGTCCGGCTTTTCGTACGGTGGAGGAGGTCTGCCGCGGGGCCCGCAGGGTGGTAGTCATCCACGGGGTGGTAGATACCACCAACATCGGAGCTATTTTCCGCTCGGCAGCCGCACTGGGTATCGATGCCGTGCTGCTTACGCCCGATTCGTGCGACCCGCTGAACCGTCGGGCGGTGCGGGTGTCGATGGGTTCGGTGTTTCTAGTGCCCTGGACGTGGGTCGACCGTCCGCTGGAGCAGTTGAAGGCACTGGGTTTCCGCACGGCTGCCATGGCGCTGACCGACCGTTCCGTGCCGCTGGACTATCCGTCGTTGAAGGAGGAACCGCGCCTGGCCCTGGTGATGGGTACCGAGGGCGACGGACTGCCGGAAGCGGCCATCGAGGGGGCCGACTACGTGGTGCGTATTCCCATGGCCCACGGGGTGGATTCGCTTAATGTGGCGGCGGCTTCGGCGGTAGCTTTTTGGGAGTTAAGAGGAGGAGATAAGAGGAGATTTTAAGCTTTTAGAGGTTTGTGAAAAAACGTCCTTACGTTTACAACAAAACGCTTAGACGTTTCAGACCAAACGCCGAAGCGTTTTAGTTGAAACACCGAAGCGTTTTATCTGAAACGTCTAAGCGTTTTCTATCGAACGCAAAGGCGTTTTTAAGTAAGGTATTTTTATTGGTATAAGAAGCGCTTGATGCTCTTTTTGGCCGTCTTCTCGAACTCTTCCGGATACAGTTTCACATGCGTGATCTGCGCATACGCCGGCAACACTTTGTTCAGTTCGATGCGGTTCTGGTCAAGGGCCACTTCCAGCTGCTGTTTGCTCAGTCCATGAGAAAGTGCATCGTCCATGTCCGGATAAATCAGGGCCACCAGTTTGTTGTCCTTCAGGATGACCAGCGATTCGTTCACATACGGCATGTTGTTGAGGCGTGCCTCGATTTCCTCCGGATAAATGTTCTGTCCCGAAGCCGTGAGCAGCATGTTCTTGCAGCGTCCCTTGATGAAGATGTTTCCATCGGCATCCTTGATGGCCATGTCGCCCGTGTGCAGCCAGCCGTCCTTGTCGATGGTCTGTGCGGTGGCAGCTTCGTTTTTGTAGTAGCCCAGCATCACGTTCATGCCGCGGCACACCAGTTCCCCGGGCACACGCTCCGGATTGTCGGAGAGCACTTTCGTCTCCATGTTAGCCACTGTCTTTCCACATGAAGTGTACAGAATCTCATCCCAGCGGCTGTGGCAGATGAGCGGGGCGCATTCCGTCATGCCGTATGCAATGGTGTAGGGGAAATTGATTTTCCGCAGGAAGGCCTCCACTTCGGCGTTGAACGGGGCACCTCCTACTACAATTTCGATGAAATTCCCGCCGAACACTTCCATGGCCTGCTGGCGAATCTGTTCCTTGATTTTGTCGCTGATGATGGGTAGGTTCAGCAGCAGCTTGCCCAGCCGGTTATCCACCTTCGGCAGAATGTTCTTCTTGAAAATCTTCTCCACGATGAGCGGCACGCAGGCAATGACCCGCGGACGAATGACAGCAAACGATTCGGCAATGATTTTCGGACTCGGCATGCGGGTGAGGAACCACAAGTGTGCGCCCACGGTGATGCCGTAAAGAAAATCGAACACCAGTCCGAAGATATGTCCCAGCGGAAGCATGGACACGATACTGTCGCCTGCCTTCAGTCCCACCTTGTGATGGATGTGTACGATGTTGGAAAGGATGCTCCGGTAGGGCAGCATCACTCCTTTGGAATAGCCTGTAGTGCCCGAGGTGTAGTTGATGACAGCCAGTTCTTCCGGCTCTTCCCGGCGGTAGGACACCTGTTCGGCACGGAAACGACAGGGATATTTCTTGCCGAATTCCTCGTTCAGGTGCTCACGGGCATACGTGAGCTGTTCCGAGCGTGACACCACCAAGTCGAAATTTTTCAGTTCGATGATTCCCTCCAGGTTCGGCATGGTTGCTTCGTTGAACTCCTCCCACACCTGATCGCCCACGAAAAGCATGCGGGCTTCTGAATGGTTGACGATGTGGTGCACGTTGTCGGCCTTGAATTCATGGAGAATGGGAACGGCTACCGCCCCGTAGGTGACCACTCCTAAGAAAGTGGCCGTCCAGTTGGCACTGTTGCGCCCGCACAGCGCGATTTTGTCTCCCTTCCGGATACCTGCCCGTTCGAGCAGGATATGCATTTTCTCTATCTTTCTGGCTACGTCCTTATATTGCAGGGTAGCTCCTTTGTAGTCTGTCAGTGCATCACGGTCCCAGTTGGCGCGGATGCTCTCTTCCACAAGCTGTATGAAACTGTCTTGTATTTCCATTTCAAATTGCACAATGTTTGACACAATGTGCGCAAAAGTAATAAAAGTTAATAGAACTTTACCTATGAAGCTTCCTTTTTTTACGAAATTCCGACCTTTAGGACATTTTTCTTTCCTTCATCATGCTATTTATATCCCTTCCAGCAACCAGTACACTACGGCAGCCAGCAGCCCGCTTACGGGAATGGTGAGTACCCACGCAGTCATCAGTTCCCGGGTGATTCCCCAGCGGACAGCCGACAGGCGTTTGGTAGCCCCCACTCCGATGATGGCCCCTGATATGGTATGGGTCGTACTGACCGGAATCTTCAGGTATTCCGTGAGATACAGGGTAAAGGCTCCGGATGTTTCTGCAATCACTCCTTCCAGCGGCGTCACCTTGGTGATCCGGCTTCCCATGGTCCGTACGATTTTCCAGCCTCCAGACATGGTGCCCAACGAAATGGCCGTGAAGCAGGAAAAGGCCACCCAGTCGGGCAGGTCGGCTACGCTGTGCACGCCCATTCCGATGCCCTGTGAATGGGCAGCAATCAGGGCCGCAGCAATGATGCCCATTACTTTCTGTGAGTCGTTCAGGCCGTGTCCGATGCTGAATAAGGCGGAAGACAGCAGCTGAAGTTTCTTGAACCATTTTTCGGCGGTGTGGGGGTGGGCTTTCCGGCACAGATTCAGCACCAGTAGGGTAAACAGGAAAGCTACGACCATACCGATGAGGGGAGCCAGGAAAATGAACAGCACGATTTTCAGGATGACGGCACTATGGATGGCCTCGAACCCGTGGGCTGTGATGGCGGCTCCGGCAAATCCGCCGATGAGGGTGTGGGAGGAAGAAGAAGGGATGCCCTTCCACCAGGTCCACAGATTCCAAATGACGGCAGCAATGACTCCCGCAAGGATGACGGGCAGTGTGATGTAGGGTTCGTAGACGGTCTTCGATACTGTGTTGGCGATGCCGAAATCGCCGATAAGGTATTTGGCAATGAAGAACGCCACAAAGTTGAAACAGGCAGCCCATACGACGGCTTGGAGCGGACTCAGTACCTTGGTCGACACGATGGTGGCGATGGAGTTGGCCGCGTCGTGGAATCCGTTGATATAGTCAAAGAGCAGTGCAAGTACGATGATGGCAATGAGTAATTCCATGACAAAACGATTTAAGCGTATTTGATGATGAAGTTTTTCAGGATTTTCCCCACACGGTCGGCTGCGTCGGTGGTCTTTTCCAGCTCCTGCATGATTTCCTTGGTCTTGATAAGTTCGATGCAGTCGGTCTCTTCATTGAACAGTTGCATGATGAACAGTTCATACACCTCATCGGCACGGTTCTCCAGTTCGTGCAGTTGCAGGCAACAGTCTTTCAAACGGGAGGAATTCTTACTGAAATGTTCCAGTTCGTCTACGGCTCTACAAATGAAAGAAGTGCCTTGCTGTATGAGAACAGCCAGTTTTTTAGCACTCTCGGAAAGGCTGTGTGGATTATAAATGGCGATTCGCTTGGAGGTGCTGTGAATACGGTCGGCCACATCGTCGAGGGCAGAAGCCAGGTAGTGTATGTCCTCCCGGTCGAACGGGGTGATGAAGGTCTGTCCGAGCTCCTTGAAAATCAGTTGGGTGATTCTGTCACCTTCTTTTTCGGCTTCCTTGATTTCCCGATAAAATTCCAGCCAGGTATCCGGGGTGTCGTATTCCATGCTGTCGATGAGCAGTCGGGAAGCATCCTGTACGGTGCGCGAAAGTTGTTGCAATAAAGGGAAAAACTTAGTCTCTTTGGGAACAAAACGGTTTAACAATGAATTTTTCATGTCTGTAGTTAGCGAAGTTTAATTTTTATGCGTAAGAATTCAATAAGGGCTGGACTGAGCGATACCAGCACGATGCCATACAACAGTAGGTTGAGATGCTCCTGTATAAAAGGAAGGTTGCCGAAAAAATAGCCGGAAAGGCAGCACAAAAGGACCCATACGGTTGCTCCCGCTACATTGTAGCCCATGAAGCTGGAATAGTGCATTCTTCCCATTCCGGCTACGAACGGAGTAAATGTGCGGACCACAGGCACGAAGCGGGCAATGAGGACGGCCTTTTTGCCATGTTGTTGGAAGAAAGCATGTGTCTTTTCCAGATGGTTTTGGCGGAATAGTCTGGAATCGGGTCGGTTGAACAGCTTTTCCCCGAAATGCTGCCCCAGCAGGTAGTTGCACGAGTCGCCCAGTACGGCGGCGGCAAACAGCACCGGAAGCAGCAGGCTGATGTGCAGGGGAGTACCCGGCAGTGAGGCCATGGCCCCGGAGACAAAAAGAAGGGAGTCTCCGGGGAGGAAGGGCAGGACCACAAGTCCGGTCTCACAAAAAACAATCAGAAACAGAAGGACATACGTCCACTGATGGTAGGCTTGCATGAACTCCATCAAGTGCTGGTCGACATGCAGGAGGAAGTCAATCAAAAAGTCCATGGGCAGTATGTAGTTCTTGTAGGAAGGTGGCAGCCTCTTTTCCTTTCAGGCGACACAGTTCCGTGACGGGTTCATACAGAAAAGAGGTGTACGACAAGACTTGGAACGCAGTGTACTGCCGATCTTTCGAATGTATGACGAGCAGGTACAGCCGGTTTTCTTCCGGAGCAATTTCAGGCAGCAGACAATAGTCGGCCAGGTGTTCCCGTAAGCGGGAGAACCGGGTTTTGGAACAGATGAAATGCCGCTTGCAGATACGGCTGCCCGTTTCCGCGTAAGCCAGGTAGCGGGTGCGGAACCCCAGAAAGTAGAGAGCAGAGCCAGTCAGCAGGATTCCGAAGAAGATTCGCAATGCGTCGATATTCGACTCTGTTTGGCTTTTGGGCAAGAAAAACAGACTGGTTCCGACGGCCAGCATGGCTACGGAGAGAACAATGAGGAACAAGTGGGTCCGTTTCCGGATGTCCTGAGGAGGATAAGATTGGGATAAGTTGAATATTTCCATAAGCTTGTTTTTTATGTGATGAAAAGATACTTAAAGGCTCTGCTAGAATCAGAGACCTTGCAAGGCTTGTCGTGCCGTAGCGTTTTCCGGGTCCAGTTCCAAAATTTTCTTCCAGTAGACCTGTGATTGTGCGTAGTCCTTTTGCAGGAAGTAATAGTAGCCCAGGTAACTCTCACATTCGATGAGAAGTGATTGGGAGGCATCGGCTTTCTTTTCCAGCAGTGACAGCGCTGTCTCGTAATAAGGCTTGGCCCGTCCTTCCGTACTTTCAGGGTCGGCCATGGCGTTGGTCCGTGCCCGCCAGAAATATCCCAGGTAGTTGTCGGGTGCTTTCTGGGAGACTTGCGCGAAAATCTCGTCTGCTTTTTTCAGGTATGTCGTCTTCTCGCTTTCTTCCTCGGAAACGTTTCCAGCAGCCATGTAGTACAGTCTTCCCAGCAGGAACAGGTCGCTGACCTCTGTTTGTTCTTTTTTGTAATCCATGTAGAGCTCGTACAGACGGATGGCTTCGGGATAGTCTTGCAGCTTTTCTTGGACAGCAGACACTTCCTTGGCTATTTCCGGATGTTCGTGCCGAGGGTCGGCCAGAAGGGCCTTTTCAAAACATTTCAAGGCTTGATCGGTCTGTTGTTCAGCCAGTAACAGGCGTCCCTGGTACAAATAGTCCAGGTACACATAGTCGTTCTCTGCCGGGCCGTTGAAAAACGTATCGGCAGCTTCAAGTCCTTCTTTGCAGGCACCTGTCTCATACAAATCGTACATCTGCAGGCGTTGCAGAAGGTGATTGTGGGCATCGATGGCCAAGCCTTTTCTTGCGGTCTGCAAGGATTGTGCGTAGTTCTTGTTCAGATACAACAGCATGGCATAACGCTCGTAGTCCTGCGTGCTGGGTGTTCCCCGTTGCATGAACGTTTCGTAGGCCGATTTGGCCTGAGCGTAATTTCCGGACTGGTAGTACACGTTTCCCAGTTCGCGGTCCACATCGGCCTGTTCCGGATGACGGGCTTTCAGTTTGGTAAGCATTTCAACCGACAAGGACGGATTGACTCCGATGTAGGCCCGTGCGTATTTGTAGTAAGCTTCGTTGCAGTCTGCATCGAACAGAATGGCTTGTTCGTAATATCCACAGGCTTCTCCCACCTTTTTCCGGGCTAGGGCAATGTCGCCTGCCAGTACGCAGGCTTCGGCAGACCGCGGTTCGGTCTTCAGGGCCTTGTCGGCATAAGTTTGTGCTTCTTCCAGGCTATTGTGTGCAAGGTAAGCGTTTCCTACGGCTACGAGCAGGGATACGTTTTTCTTGTTCTTTCCTTTCAGTAGTTCGTGGAATTGTTGGGCAGCTTCCTCCGGATGGGTTGGAATATCGGCAGCAATTTGTTGGATTTGCCGGGTGGTTTCCTCGGCAGGTTTTTCTTGGGCGGTACTGTTGTAGGGCAGGGTTGACAGCAAACCGCAACCTATAAGAAATAAGACTTTATTTTTCATTGTCTGTTTTTTCGTCGTTGTTTAAAAATCATCTTTTACATTCACAATACGTACCGGTTGAGTGGCCGGAACCAGTCCTGACTTCAGGAGGATGCGTTGCCCACGGTCGCCCGTCAGAAACGTCATCAGACCGGTTGGAAGAGCTCCTTTTGGGTCGTTGACCAAGAGGAACACATCGGTGGTAAACGGATACTTCCTGAGTGCCAGGTAGGCCTGATACGGTTTGAAACCGTGTGTAGCACCGGTTTCCTGGGTCGGACAGACTGCCATGACCCGGACCTTCTGATGGAAGGATAGCCGGGTGGTATCTGCTTGGTTTCCAATCCAGTTGCCTCCAATGACTCCGAGGGACGCAGGGGTTGACGCTACGTAGTCGATGACCTCCTCATTGGTTTTCTGTGCCTTTAGGGAAGGTGAAAGTGCCGTTCCTTGGCAGATGGAATCCATGACGTAATGCAGGAGGCCAGAGTTCGGATTGTCGAAAACCACCTGTATGGCTCCTAAAGCAGACTGTGGGTTCAGTTCTTTCCACTGAGTCATCCTGCCGGTCATGATGCGGCGGAACTGTTCGACCGTGATTACCGAGTCCGGATTGTTGCGGTGGGTAATCAGGGCTACTCCGCTGGTGGCCAGCCGGACCGATTCGGGAAAGAACTTGCGTGCATGAAAAGAAGCCAGTTCTTCTTCTGTCAGGCGGCGGTGAGTGACGGCCAGCCGGACACTGTCTTTCAGAAGAAGGCTGACGGCTTCCACCTCGCTACAGTAGATTGGATGGATAACGGCTTCCGGTGTCAGGGCCTGATAGACTTGTAACTCTTCTTCCATGATTGGCTTGAAAGATTCGTCGACGGCTATCCGGATTTCACCGGAATAGAGCGTTTCTTCCTTTCCGGATTTCCCGGAAGAGTGGCAGGCCGTGCATGCAAGGACGCACAGCAATAGATAAAACAGGTATTTTCTTTTCATACACATCAGGTTACTGTAATTTAAACACAATGGGACAGGTGTAGTACACGGGTACGTTGCGTCCGTTCTGTTTTCCGGGAATCCATTGCGGCAAGGATTTTACCACCCGGATGGCTTCTTTGTCACAGTAGGGGTCCAGTGAACGGAGCACTTTTACCTCTTCCACGAAGCCTTGGGCGGAAACCACAAAGCGCAGAATGACCTTCCCTTGTATGCCGTTTTCCTGCGCTATTACAGGATATTTCAGGTTCTTGGCAATGTACCTGAGCAGTTCGGTGGGTCCTCCTGGAAATTGCGGCATTTGTTCCACCATGGTGTAAGGCTCTTCTTTTTGCGTTTCCGGAGCCTGGGTGATGACTTCCTGCAAATCGGCAATGTCTTTCCCGTTCAGTTCATCGTTCCCCTTTACATCTGCGATGGATATTTGAATTTTGGTTTGTGTCAGTTCTTCCTGGCTCTTGAGCTCGTCATCGTCGTGTACCTCTTCATCTTTTTTGATGACCGGTGCCGTAAACTTGATGGTACTCTTGAGGGCAGGAGGGGGTGGAGCGACAGGCTCCACCTTTTTCAGTACTTCTTCTTTCACTTCCGGTTCTTCCAGAGCCGAAAGCTGAGTCACTTCCACCATTTCCTCTTTCTGTGCGGGTATGGCCATCCGGATGAGGCGCGGCAAAGTGAATCCGGCAAAGGCCACTGCGGTTACAATTACCAGGGCGGCTGTCTGCCGCTTCCCCAAATCCCGGCGCATCTTGTAGGCACCGTAATTCTTATTCCGATCTTTGAAAATGAGTTCGCACCATTCCAAAGAAGTTAAATCAACTTTTGACATGTCTTTCTTTTTTGAAGTTATACATTCCGGTCTGTCGCATTTTGACTTAACCCACCTTTCGATACATAGTTGTCAATCAGGAAACGGTCGCCTTCCGTGAGGTCGACAATCACGTATTTCCCGATGCTGCAGATTTGCATCTCGTCCAGTGTGTCAATCAGGTTCTTGTAGGTCGACTTGTCTGTAGCCTTGATGATGACGGTTGGAGTGTCTTTCCCCGATTTGATGCGAGCAATTTCTTGCCTGCATTCCTCCTCGGTGATTTCCAGTCGTGCCTTTTTCTCCTTTACTTCCCGTACTTTCCTGGCGGCTTCCCGGTTCTTTCCAAGCAGCAGGCTGCGCAGTCCGTCGGCCCGATAGGAGGTTTCTTTCAAAGAAGCATAGTTCTTGTAGTCCGGTTCACCTTCATAATAATAGAGCTTTCCGTCGTCGGCCAGCAGCAAGGTCAGTGCCTGCGAGGCTTTCACCTTGTTCTGTTGTTCTTCGGTAATGTTCTTGTCGTTGGAAGGCATGCTGATTTCCATGGTTTGAGGTTTGCTCAAGGAGGTGCACAGCATGAAGAAAGTAATCAGCAGCATGTTCATGTCTACCATGGGGGTGAAATCGACCCGGATATTCATTTTCTTTTGCTTGTTTCCTTTCTTCTCTTTGGAGTTATTTTCTTGAATTTCAGCCATAATGTTGTTGTTTTTTATTCTTCCGGACCCGATTTCAACGAGGTAATCAGGTTGTACCGGTTCTCTTTAAGGTCCTGAAGAGAATTCATCACTTTCTTGATGACCGCATAGGGGGTCTGCTGGTCTGCCTTGATGGCGATGCGCAGGTCGTGGTTGACGCTACGTGCATGGCGTACCCAAGCCTTGAACTGGTTGTCAATGCTGTCGCAGGGAATACCCTGTGTTTTCAGGGTACGGTCTTGTTGCTCCGTGCTGAGGGCAAGAAACGATTTCATGTGACTCATCGGTACCCCGAATGTCTGTTGCAGGGAAAATTTCTTTATCTCCTGCGGGGTGAAGGTCAGCCCGTATTCCTTGCCCATGGCTTCCAGGGTAGCCGTCATGTCGCTCTGCTTGTCGAGGCTCATGAAGATTTTCCCCTGGGGGTCTACCAGAATGGACAGAATGTTGGTCTCAGGAATTTTTATTTCCGAAACCGAGGCCGGGGTGATCACTTGTACCGGTTCTTTTTTTACGAAACTGGCTGTCAACATGAAGAAGGTAAGCAGCAGCACGGTGACATCGCTCATCGCCGTCATGTCGATGAACATGCTTTTTTTCTGTATTTTCGCTCTACTCATAATAAACAATCTTTCGTTAAACCTCTGTTATTGTGTACACGAGGGGATTCCGGAGGAATCAGTGAGTAGCCGCGAAAGTCTGTACAATGGAAAATCCTACTTCGTCGAGGCTGTAGGTCAGCTTGTCAATCTTATTGGTATAATAGTTGTAAGAGATGACAGCCAGTGCTCCGGTCAAGATACCGAAAGCCGTGTTGATTAAGGCTTCTGAAATACCTGTAGACAAGGCGACGGAGTCTGTACCACCTCCGGCAGAAAGTGCAGCGAACGAGCGGATCATACCGATAACCGTTCCAAGCAATCCCATCAGCGTTCCCAATGTGGTGATGGTGGCAATGATGGGCAGGTTCTGCTGCATCATGGGCAATTCGAGGGCTGTTGCTTCTTCCAGTTCTTTCTGGATGGCCAGAATCTTCTGTTCTTTGGTCAGTCCGTTATCCTGCTCCATTTCCTGGTATTTTTTGAGAGTCGACCGGACCACGTTGGCTACCGAACCGCGTTGTTTGTCACATAATTCCTGGGCTTTTTGCATATCCCCTTCGTTGAGAGCTTGCTTGATTTGTGCCACAAACTTGGACAATTTGTTTCTCCCGAACGAAGCCCGGAGAGTGAAATAGCGTTCTACGCTCAGTGTGAGCACGGTCAGTAAGAGTGTCTGGATGACGGGTACGATGATTCCTCCTTTATAAATGGTACCCAGCATGTTGCCCGGAAGCGGGTGGTTGGCCGGATCGTTGTTCATAAAGTTGGCCGGGTTGCCGAATACGAAATGATAGATGCAGATGGCTGCGATGAAACATGCAATGATGATGAAGCCGGCAGCTTCTATTCCTTTAAATGAATGTGTAGAATTATTTGTTTTCATGATTTTAAGCGTTTTATAAAGTTTTGTTTAGGGAAAAGTTCAGACAATAAGTCTCTTTCCTGCGTCAAGTATGTGAAGCAAGAACTGATTCTACTCCGACACGTGCTGTGCCGGAGCAGTGAAAAACAACTAACCTTATAAAACGGCTAAATGAGGATCTTTCTCATGGCAAATACATAGTATTCGCATGAGGGAATCACACAATGAATAAGAGTTGAAGGATAAAGGCACTCCTTGTCCTTCAGCAATCCTACCTCTCGTAGGGAATGATAGAATAACAATAGACGAAGAGAAAAATTGATGTTTTGTTCATCGTTGCGCTGGATGCGTTCTTCCAGTTCCTTGGCCAGTGAATGTTCATGGGTGGTAAGGGTACTGAACAAATTATGGGCCTTGTCTAAAGTGGCATGAATAAAATTATACGCTTTGTCAGCATCGGTAGAGGCAGACATCGCGGTAGAGGTATTGACATCATGGTTTGTATGACGGCATGAAGCAGCGGTTGTCGTCTCTATTCTCATAAAGATGACGGCAAGCAACAGCATTATTTTAAACAGGGTCCGTTTCATACATTTTCTTTTGATGACTTCGCAAATATAGGCAATATTCTTATATGCCCAAAATATTGGTCAGAAATTTCCCCATTCTTCTGTTTTTTTACCTTTTAGTATGAGAAATGAATTGAAAACAAAGCGGATGCAAGGGCGTTTTGTGGAAATGTTTTCAGAATGGTGATTCTGCGTTCGGGAAAGTAATGAAAAATGCGTACCTTTGTCGGCAATTAAAAAAATAGTAGCGAAGAATGAATTTTCAGAAACTGACTCCCATTGTAAACAAACCCAATGCGTGGGCCTTGAGTCCGCTGGTGGTGTTTTTATGCTTGTATCTGGTGACCTCCCTGCTTATCAATGATTTCTACAAGATTCCGATTACCGTGGCTTTTATGGTATCATCCATTTATGCCGTGGCTACCACGAAAGGCTTGAGTCTGAATGACCGTTTGCTTCAATACTCTACAGGGGCTGCCAACAAGAACATCATGCTGATGATTTGGATTTTCATTCTGGCGGGAGCTTTTGCCCAGTCGGCTCAGGCCATGGGGGCGATTGATGCCACAGTGAATCTGACGCTACGGTTGCTTCCGGGCAACTTGCTGTTGGCGGGAATCTTTCTGGCTTCGTGTTTTATTTCGTTATCCATTGGTACGTCGGTGGGAACCATTGTGGCATTGGTGCCGGTGGCGGCAGGCATTGCAGCCAAGACGGATGTCAGTGTGGTGTTCATGACGGCTGTGGTGGTAGGCGGTGCCTTCTTTGGCGACAATCTTTCCTTTATTTCCGATACCACGATTGCAGCGACCCGTACGCAGGGTTGCGTGATGCGCGACAAGTTTCGGATGAACTCGCTGATTGCTTTTCCGGCGGCCTTGCTTGTCTTTATCTACTATATTATTTACGGCAGCCACATCGAGGTGGTGCAGGACATTCCCCATGTGGAATGGGTGAAAGTGATTCCTTATCTCATTGTGCTTGGAACGGCTGTAACAGGGGTCAATGTCCTGCTGGTTTTACTTTTGGGACTGGTGGCTACAGGTATTGTCGGTATGGCTTATGGAACATTCGATGTGTTTGGATGGTTCGGAGCGATGGGAAAGGGTATGACGGGTATGGGAGAACTGATTATCGTGACCCTGATGGCGGGCGGTATGCTGGAACTGATTCGTTTTAATGGGGGAGTTGATTATGTATTGCATCGTCTGACAGAGCATGTAAAAAGTAAGCGCGGAGCAGAACTGAGTATTGCTGCTTTGGTGAGCTTGGCTAATATTTGTACGGCCAACAATACAATTGCCATCATCACTGTAGGGCCGTTGGCCAATGACATTGCGGAGCAGTTCAAGGTAGACAAGCGTAAAAGTGCCAGTATCTTGGATACATTCTCGTGCGTGGTGCAGGGCATTATCCCTTATGGGGCACAGTTGCTGATTGCGGCGGAACTTTCCGGTTTGTCGCCCATCAACATCATCGGGTATCTGTATTATCCGATGGCCCTGGGGGCGGTGGCTTTGCTGAGCATCCTGTTCCGTTATCCTCGCAGGTATTCTTGAGCAGACTGTTTTGAGAATAGATTCTATAATTTTGTCAATTATTTAAATAGAAAGAGATATGCTGATTTACAATACTACATTTCATGTGGAGATGGGCGATGCCCGCAATTTTATCATTTGGTTGAATGAATGTTATATTCCGGAAGTGGAGAAATCGGGTGAGCTGAAGAATCCCCGTATCCTGCGCATCCTGAGCCATAAGGAGCAGGACAGTGAATGTTTCTCACTTCAGTGGGAGGTGGAAGACAGTGCCACGCTGCATCACTGGCATGTGAAACAGGGAGCTGCACTGAACGCCGAGATGATGAAGGTGTTTAAGGATAAGGTCATCGGATTCCCTACATTGATGGAGGTGATAAAGTGATTCAGCCGGTCAAGGAAAAAATTATTCTCGGCATCGATCCGGGTACGAACATCATGGGCTACGGGGTGCTGAAGGTGACGGGGGTGAAACCGCAGGTGATGACTCTGGGGGTAATCGACTTGCGAAAATGCGGCGATCCTTACCTGAAACTGAAGCACATCTATGAGCGGGTGCAGGGCATCATTTCCTCGTACCTGCCCGATGAACTGGCCATCGAGGCGCCGTTTTTCGGAAAGAACGTACAGTCCATGCTGAAACTGGGACGGGCGCAGGGGGTGGCCATCGTGGCGGCTCTGATGCGTGACATTCCGGTGACGGAGTATGCGCCGCTGAAAATCAAGATGGCCATCACCGGCAACGGGCAGGCCAGTAAGGAGCAGGTGGCCGACATGCTGAAACGGATGTTGCACATTCCCGATTCGGAGATGGGACCTTTCATGGATGCCACCGATGCGTTGGGAGCGGCTTACTGCCATTACTTGCAGATGGGACGTCCGGAAATGCCGAAAGCGTATTCCAGTTGGAAGGATTTTATTGCCAAGAATCCGGAACGCATTAAAAAATAGGAGAAAAGAAATATGAAACTGAAGCATCTTGTCGTAATGTCAATGATGACAGTGGTAGCAGGATGTACATCCTCGCACCAGGATGCACAGACGACGTTCGACAAATATCCGGTGTACGACGGTGAATGGGAGGAAATGGTGTATGCCCCTTCCGTCACGAAGTTTTCGCTTTGGGCACCTACGGCACAGGAGGTGCGGGTGTTGCTCTATGAGAAAGGGCAGGGAGGCTCGGCCTACCGGATGGTGAAGATGGAGCCGGCATCCGACGGGATGTGGCAGGCCCGGGTGGACGAAGACCTGAAAGGGAAGTTCTATATGTTCAACGTGAAGATTGACGACGTATGGCAGGGAGATACTCCCGGACTGCTGGCCAAGGCGGTGGGGGTGAACGGCGACCGGGCAGCCATCATCGACTGGGGTGCGACGAACCCGAAGGGGTGGAACGAAGACAAGCGTCCGCCGTTGAAGCGTTTTTCGGATATCATCATTTATGAATTGCACCACCGGGATTTTTCCATCGATACGGTGGCGGGTATTCATAACCGGGGTAAGTTTCTGGCACTCACGGAAGAGGGTACAAAGACTTATCTGGGGGAGAAAACGGGGCTCGACCATCTGAAGGAACTGGGGGTGACTCACGTACAGCTGTTGCCGTCGTTCGACTTTTCGTCGGTGGACGAAACGAAGCTCGACAAGCCGCAGTACAACTGGGGTTATGACCCGAAAAACTATAACGTGCCGGAAGGTTCGTATGCTACCGACCCTTACAAACCGGACGTGCGTATCCGGGAATTCAAGCAGATGGTGATGGCCCTTCACCGGGCGGGTATCCGGGTGGTGATGGATGTGGTGTACAACCATACTGCGATTACAAAAGGAAGTAACTTCGAACGCACGGTACCGGGGTATTTTTATCGGACGGATGACGAAGGGAAATGGGCGAATGCCTCGGGGTGTGGAAATGAAACGGCTAGCGAACGTCCGATGATGCGGCGTTTCATGATTGAGTCGGTCTGCTATTGGGCCAGGGAATACCATATCGACGGTTTCCGCTTCGACCTGATGGGCATCCATGACATCGAAACGATGAACGAAATTCGCCGGGCACTCGACCGGATTGATCCTACGATTTATATTTATGGAGAAGGCTGGGCAGCCAATCGTCCGCAATTGCCAGACAGCCTGCTGGCCATGAAGAAGAACGCGCCGCAGCTTCCGCATATCGGTATGTTTTGTGACGAGATGCGCGATGCATTGCGTGGCCCTTGGAACGATGAATCCAAAGGTGCGTTTGTTATCGGCCGTATGGGGCATGCGGCGGGTGTGAAGTTCGGACTGGTAGGAGGCACTGCCCATCCGCAGTTGTCGGTAAAGCATGCAGCTGCATCTGTGCAGACTACAACCCCTGCGGATAGTCTGACGGAAGATTCACTGGCCACGGTAAAGGCGGAGAGGGAACTTCATTTCTGGGCTACGCAGCCCGACCAGCTCATCAGTTACGTGAGCTGCCACGACGACCTCTGCCTGGCTGATCGATTGAAGACGACCTTGCCGGGACTTTCGGAGCAGGAGATGAATGCACTGGCCAAGCTGGCGGCTACGGCGGTATTCACGTCGCAGGGCATTCCGTTCTGGTATGCAGGGGATGAGATTCTGCGTGACAAGCAGGGAGTGGCCAATTCTTACAAGAGCCCGGATGCCGTCAATGCCATCGACTGGCGGAGAAAGACTTCACATCATGATTTCTTTGATTACGTGCGCGGATTGATTGCCATGCGTAAGGCGCATCCTTCATTCCGTATGGGTGATGCTTCACTGATAGCCAAGCACTTGGAGTTCTTGCCGACACCAGCCAGCAATGTAGTGGCTTTCCGTATCAAGGGAAGTCCGGCGGGTGATTCGTGGCTGAATACGGTGGTGGTGCTCAACGCACGCACGGAACCAGTGCAGATCAATGTGCCCGAAGGACGTTATTGGATAGCCTGCCGCGACGGGCGTGTGGACAATGTGCTGGGACTGGGTACGCTGACGGGCAATGTGCTCACGGTGTCTCCCCGCACGGCCATGATTGTGCATCAATAAACAAAACAACGACATAGGAACAATTAAAAACTAAAAGAGACAATGCAGAATGTAATTACAATTGAGAACGGAGTGACACGTCATCCGCTCTATCGGATGAAGGAACCCATTAACCTGCAGATTGCTGCGGGAGAGCATGTGGCCATTGTGGGACCGAACGGGGCGGGAAAGAGCCTGTTGGTAGATACCATCACGGGCCGTTATCCGTTGCTGATGAACGAGGTGAAGTATGATTTCTCTCCTTCAGAATCCAAAATGGCTTGTGAAAACATCAAATACATCACTTTCCGCGACTCGTATGGGGATGCTGATGGAAATTATTATTACCAGCAGCGATGGAACTCGCACGACTTGGACGATACGCCCATCGTGGCCGATTTGCTGCCGGAGTGCAAAGACGAGCAGCTCCGGAAGGCACTCTACGACTTGTTTGGGATAGAGGAGATGCTCAGCAAGCACATTATCCTGCTTTCCAGTGGAGAACTCCGCAAGTTCCAGCTGACTAAGACGTTGCTGAGCGGTCCGCGGGTGTTGATTATGGACAATCCTTTCATCGGTCTGGATGCACGGACACGCGGACTGTTGCATACGTTGCTGGGCAAGCTGACGGAGATGACGAATCTGCAGGTGATTCTGGTCTTGTCGAAGACGGACGATATCCCGACGTTCATTACACACGTGATACCGGTGGAAGACCGTCACTGTGGACCGAAAATCACGTTGCAGGAATACTTGGCTCACCGGGAACCGGCTCCGGCACATGTGCTGTCTGATGAGAAGCGGCAGCGGATACTGGATTTGCCGTATGCCGAGAACCTGTATCACACGGAGCATATCGTAGACTTGAATAAGGTAAGCATTCGATATGGGGAACGGGTCATCCTGAAAGACCTCGACTGGACGGTGAAGTGCGGAGAAAAATGGGCGCTCAGCGGAGAGAACGGGGCCGGAAAGTCTACGTTGCTGAGTTTGATTTGTGCCGATAATCCGCAGAGTTATGCGTGCGACATTGCGTTGTTTGGACGCAAACGGGGCAGTGGCGAGAGTATTTGGGAAATCAAGAAGCACATCAGTTATGTGAGTCCGGAAATGCACCGTGCTTATTTGAAGAACCTTCCGGCCATTGACATCGTGGCCAGCGGTTTGCACGATTCCATCGGCTTGTATCGCAAGACACAGGAAAAGGATGTGGAGACGTGCGTGTGGTGGATGGACATCTTTGGTATTGCCGATTTGAAAGACCGCAGCTTCCTTCAGCTCTCCAGTGGGGAACAGCGTATGGTGCTGTTGGCTCGTGCGTTTGTCAAAGACCCTGAACTGCTGATTCTGGATGAGCCTTTGCACGGTTTGGATATGCGTAACCGTCGGTTGGTGAAGGATGTCATCGAGGCTTTCTGTGGCCGGAAGGACAAGACCTTGATCATGGTGACGCACTATCAGGAGGAACTTCCGTCTACCATTACCAACTCGTTGTTTCTGAAGCGGAATAAGTAGGAAGTGAAATTTTTTCTGAAGGAGGCTGAGGGTTTCTGCTTCGCGGAAAGCCGAAAGGTTGTACAACGGTGGGGATGATTCTTTGAAGTCTCCTAAAGTTTGTTGCGAGGACATCCCCTTTGAAGCCAGCCCGCGAGAAACTCCTTGAATCTCTTCAATAAGGCGTTCTGACAAGGATTGACCGTGAGGAACTAATGTAGCCCACATAGGTGTTTCTCCGAAGGAACGGTCCGGTAGTTAGTCTATAAGTGAGATAAATATAAGAATCCCCTTATTTTTCTACTTTTCTTCTTATGAGGGAGAAAGCGAAAAATAAGGGGATTCCTTTGTAAATACATCCTCAAATTCGGAGACCCTTGAGACCTCTTATGGTTAAGTTATGATGTGTACGTGTTCCCAAGGTATTGCTGTTCCAAGACTTTGATACTTTTTATGGCCGCGTCTTGCGGATTGTATTTCCTTACTATTGGGGGATGGAAACTTTGCATCTATCGGGACAATGGATTTAGGTATGGAGTAAACTCTTTACATTAAAGCATTCCCGTTTACCAGCCCTGCTTGTCCTGTAGTTGACGGAGGGCCTTGCGATAATCTTCCACCAGTTCCGTCATCACTTCATCTACCGTCTGCAACTGGTGAATCTGTGAGGCGGCTTGTCCGATTTCCAGCTCTCCTTCATAGATATCTCCTTCAAAAATACCTTTCTTGGCCCGGCCTTTGCCTAATAAAGCCCTCATTTCATCGACGGAAACACCCTTTTGTTCGGCTTCTTCCACCTGCTTGTAGAAGTCGTTCTTGACCAGACGGGTGGGAGAAAGCTGCTTGAGGGTCAGTTGCGTGTCTCCTTCGTTCAGTCGCAGGCACCGGTCCTTGAAGGTGAAGTGGGCTGAGCTTTCTTCCGTCAGGGCGAAACGGGTACCCATTTGTACACCTTCTGCGCCCAAGGCTTCCGCAGCCAGGATGCTTTCTCCCGACACGATGCCTCCTGCAGCAATGAGGGGGACGGTGCATACTTTCTTCACTGCTGGAATCAGGCAGAAGGTGGTAGTCTCTTCCCGTCCGTTGTGGCCGCCGGCCTCGAATCCTTCGGCTACAATGGCATCCACTCCGGCTTCTTCACATTTCATGGCGAAACGGCTGGAAGATACCACATGGGCTACCTTGATGCCAGCCTGTTGAAGCTTGGAAGTCCATGTCTTCGGATTACCCGCAGAGGTAAACACAATTTTCACTTCTTCTTCCTGGATAATGTCCATAAGGGTATCAATCTCAGGATACATCAATGGCACATTGACGCCGAACGGTTTGTCGGTAGCCGCCTTGCACTTGCGGATGTGTTCGCGCAGAGTTTCCGGATGCATGGAGCCAGCTCCCAGTAACCCCAGTCCGCCTGCGTTGCTGACGGCTGAAGCCAGTCGCCAGCCGCTGCACCACACCATTCCTCCTTGAATGATGGGGTAGCGGATACCGAAAAGGTGACAGACTCTGTTGTTCATAAACTGATTATTTATATTTTTCTATCAGGTTCTTGGCGACGGTGTCTCCCAGTTCCACGGCTTTTTCCAAGTTGGCCAACCCTTCTTTCTTCTTGTTTTGTTGTATCTGGCAATAGCCTAGCATACGGTAAGCAGCTGCATTCTTTGCATCCAATTCAATGGCTTTATTCAATGCTTCAATAGCTTCTTTCGGCTGGTTGACCCGAAGATGTACACTTCCTTTTTCTACCCAGTAGTCTACGTTTTTAGGTTCCATTTCAATTGCCTGATTGATGTCGTTGATGGCCTGCTGATACATACGACATTGCATTTCAGCCTGTTCACGGATAAAATAGAAATCGGCAGCTACTTGTCCCATCATGGCATCATAGAAGAGGTTGTAGTCGCCTACAGCTTCGCGGAATTGTTTGTCCTCGTCTTTCATGCGAGCACGCTCATAGAGATAGGGAGCTGCATCTTTTCCATAAGGGGGATTGTATTTCGCCACGGCACTGTCCATCAATGCAATGGCTTCTTTCTTGGAAGCACCCTCAATCAGTTCTTTCGTTTTGGCTGCTGCATAGAAAGTGGCAGCCGAAGCCAGCGGGGAGCGGTTCACCTCTTCGTAGCTGGTAAAGGCTTCCGGATATTTCTGCATGGCAAAATAAATATCTCCCTGCAGCTGATAGTATAATCCCTGTTTGTCGTTCTCAAGAGCTGTATTGATTTCTTTCAGTGCGCGTTCCAGCGTCCAGTCGCCGTAAGGTTTGGCACCTTGTAACCCCAGTACGTAATTATATAATAGCTTAGAGAGGTTATAATAGGCATCTCCTTTGTTGTCGTTGACTTCCACCATGGTCTGCAAATCCTTTTCAGCCAATGCATAGTGGGCGTCATCACCATATCCGATGTAGCAGGTAGCCCGGCGAGAGTAACCTTCACTGTTTTTAGGATATTGCTGAATGAATTCGTTCAGCAGATTCAAGCATTCATCCCGGGTCAGGTTGGATGAAGCCATGTACACATATACCAGAGCCTGTGACTCATCTTCCGGCAATCCTTTGCGGATACCGATGGCATTCAGGGCGAAGTCGTTGGCCGACAGGGCGCTGATGGAAAGACTCTTGGCATATCCGATACCGATGGCATAGCTCGAAGTACTTTCTTTGTCACTGTTCTTCTGCACCAATCCCATGACTTCTCCTTCAGCGTTCATCACTGGGCAGCTGACCGTTTTGTCACCTGTTTTCATGTTCAGAGTGTAATAGAAGGAGTTGTGACTGATGGTATCAATTTTGGCAATAGTACCGTGCGTACCGGTCGGTGCTTTCTGTGTAGAATAGGGCAGTACGTATACGGTCTCGTTCACTGTTCCCGGACGGGAAGTGGGCTGTAATGCTTCAATTTTCTTGTCGTAAGCCGTTTTGAACTTTACCACATCGTACATATCATTGGCTCCTAGAATGTATTCTACTGGAAGTTCCTTTCCTTCGGCAGTGACTACGACGGCACGTTCGGCCCCTTTGAATAAGGTATAGTCCGAAACGGCTGTTCCATTTTCGTCGATAAAGAATCCGTTGCCGGTATTGAGAATCTGGTTGTCTTTGTCATACGTGACGACGGAAAATACCGCTTTCCGGGCTTTGTTTGCCCATTTGGGAAGTTCCTGGGCAAACCCCATCTGGAAAGCCATTCCGCAACACGTCAGAATAAGGGTAAATTTTCTCATTTTCATGGTAGTTGTATGTTTTATTGTTTTATTCTTCTCCGAATCCCCTTTGTTTCACGGCTTCATAAATCAGGATACCCGCTGCTACGGATACGTTCAGTGATTCGATGTTTCCGAACAAAGGAATCTTGATCCATTCGTCGCAAAGAGCCAAGTGGTCGTAAGGCACACCCGTATCTTCCGCTCCCATGATGATGCAGGTCGGACTCTTGTAGTCGGCCTTGGTATAGTCATAATCACCTTTCTCTGTGGCTGCCACAATCTTGAATCCGCTGTCCTTCAGAAATTTGATAGTGTTTGTCACGTTGCTTTCGCGGCAAACGGGAATCGTGTGCAAGGCTCCTGCCGAAGTCTTGATGGCATCCGCATTCACACTGACACTGTTCTTGGAAGGGATGATAATGGCATCCACTCCGGCACATTCACACGTGCGGGCAATGGCTCCGAAGTTGCGTACATCCGTCAGTCCGTCCAGCAGGATGAGCAGCGGGTTCTTTCCCTGTTCGAACAGGAAGGGCACGATGTCCTCCGTGCGCTGGTAAGTGATGGGCGAGATGAAGGCCACCACGCCTTGGTGGTTCTTCTTGGTGATACGGTTGATGCGTTCCACCGGCACCCGTTGTACGGGAATAAAAGTATCTTTCAATACTGCAAAGAGTTCCTTCGACAAGTCACTCTGGATGTCTTTTTTGATTAACACTTTGTCAATCTCTTTTCCGGCCTGGATAGCCTCGATGACGGCGCGTACGCCGAAAATCATTTCGTTTTTTTCTATCATGGTCTTGTAGTTTCTTGTTATGAGTTAAAGCCTAGCAGGGCACGTGCATTCTGTACGGCAGCCTCAGTAAGTGTACTGCCGCTGAGCATGTGGGCGATTTCCTGCACCCGTTCCTCGTCCGACAACCGTCGGATGTGGCTGTTTGTTCCGGTCTCGGTGTCTTCCTTGTACACCTTGTAGTGCGCGATGCCGCGGGCTGCAATCTGAGGAAGATGCGTGATGCTGATGACCTGCCGGTTCTGTCGTCCCATGTCCTGCATGATGAGGGCCATCTTTTCTGCGATGGAGCCCGAAACACCCGTGTCAATCTCATCGAAGATAATGGTAGGAAGTTTTACGGCCCCTGCAATCATGGCCTTGAGCGAGAGCATCACGCGGGCAATCTCACCTCCCGACGCGATGGAAGCTACATTCTGCAGCGTACCGTTCTTGTTGGCCGAGAAGAGGAAAGTCACGCTGTCCATCCCCTTGCTGTCCGGTTCCTTGCGGGCCGTCAGTTCCACGGCAAACCGCACGTTGGGCATTCCCAGCGGGATAAGCAGAGATTCCATCTGTGATTCGATGTGGCGGGCCGACTGCGTACGGAGTTGGGTCAGCACACCGGCCTGTTTCAGCACTTCTGCGTAGAGTTTTTTCTTTTCTCCTTCCAATTCTGCAATCCGGTCGTCGAAAGAAGTGATGGCATTCAACTGGTTACGGTAGTTTTCCGTCAGTTCCAGCAGCTCCTCTACCGTTTGTACGTGATGTTTCTGCTGCAAGGAATAAATCAGGTTCAACCGTTCGTTTACGAAATCCAGTCGCGAAGGGTTGAATTCCACTTCTTCTTCCGCATTGTCAATCTCGCGGGCGAGGTCTTTCAGTTCGATGTAGCAGCTGTTCAGTCGTTCCATCCATTCCCGTGCCGGGGCATATACTTGAGTCAGTCCCTGAAGTGTCTGCATACATTCCTTGGTGAGCGATACCGTACCGCCTTCCTCGCCGTTAATCAGTTGGCTGGCCTTGTAGAGTCCGGCCTTGATGTCTTCGGTATGGCTCAGCGTTTCCGCCTCCTGTTCCAAGTCCGTCTGTTCGTTTTCTTTCAGTCCGGCCTCCTCCAGTTGCTCCAGTTGGAAACGGATATAGTCTTCATCCTGTCGGCTCTTTTCAGCCTGTGCGATAAAATCCTCCAGTTCCTTTGCTATCTTCTTATACGACTGATAGACGGCCTGATAAGCAGAAAGCTGTGTCTCGTCCTGCGCCAGAATGTCCAAGATGTTCAGCTGGAACCCTTCTTTGTTCAGCAACAGGTTCTGATGCTGGCTGTGTACGTCAATCAGTTTTTCGCCCAACACCTTCATCTGTGCAAGCGAGGCAGGAGTATCATTGATGAACGCCCGGCTTTTCCCGTTGGCCGACACTTCACGGCGCAGGATACATTCGTCCGGCTCGTATTCGATGTCGTTTTCCTGGAAAAATGCTTCCATGCCATAGTTGGCAATCCGGAAAGTCGCTTCCACAATGCACTTCGAAGCCCCTTTCTTGATGGCTTTCACATCGGCCCGCTGTCCCAGCAGAAGTCCGATGGCCCCCAAGATGATGGACTTTCCCGCTCCGGTTTCCCCGGTGATGACCGAAAATCCGGAAGTGAAGCTGATGTCCAGTTTGTCAATCAGCGCATAGTTTTGTATGAAAATAGACTGTAGCATGGTAAATTAAGAATGAAACAGACTCGAAAGTTTGTCTACAATGTCTTCGGCCACTTCCTTCTTGCTTTTCAGCGGATAGGAAACAGCTTCCGAACGGTCGATAATCGTGATTTTGTTGGTGTCACAGCGGAATCCGGCCCCTTTGTCGTTCAACGAGTTCAGTACGATGAAATCGAAGTTTTTCCGGGCCAGCTTGTCCTGGGCATGACTTACTTCGTCGCAGGTCTCCAAGGCAAATCCCACCAGCACCTGTCCCGGTCGTTTCTCTTTCCCGAGCGAGGCGGCGATGTCGCATGTTGGCTTCAACCGCAACACGAGGTCGTCTTTTTCCCGCTTGATTTTCTGTGCGGCTACCTGTTCTGGGGTAAAATCGGCCACGGCGGCACAGAGGATTCCGGCATCGGCCTCCTTGAAGGCTTCGGCTGCGGCCTGATGCATTTCCGCCGCACTTTCCACGTCTATGCGGTGAATGTGCGGATGGACGGTATGCAGGGTGACAGGGCCACTTACCAAGGTGACTTCAGCCCCTCGTGCGGCGCAGGCTTCGGCCAGGGCATATCCCATTTTCCCGGAAGAATAGTTACCGATAAAGCGTACCGGATCAATCTTCTCGTACGTAGGGCCCGCCGTGATGACAATCTTCCGTCCGGCCAGGTCCTGCTGGCGGGCGAAAAACTCTTCCAATACTTCCACAATCTTCTCCGGTTCCTCCATGCGTCCTTTTCCTACCAAGTGGCTGGCCAGTTCGCCTGAAGCCGGTTCGATGATGTGGTTGCCGTAGCTGCGCAGAATGTCCAGATTATGCTGGGTGGAAGGATGGGCAAACATGTCCAGGTCCATGGCCGGCGCCACGAATACCGGTGCTTTCATCGACAGGTAGGTGGTGACCAGCATGTTGTCGGCTATCCCGTGTGCCATCTTGCCGATGGTGGAAGCCGTAGCCGGAGCAATAACCATCGCATCGGCCCACAGTCCCAGGTCTACGTGACTGTGCCACGTGCCGTCGCGCTGTGAGAAAAATTCGCTGATGACCGGCTTGCTGGTCAGGGCCGAGAGGGTGATAGGAGTGATAAATTCCTTTCCTGCCGGAGTGATGACAATCTGCACCTCCGCTCCCTTCTTGATCAGTGCCCGTGTCAGTACCGCTGCCTTGTAAGCCGCGATGCTGCCCGTGATACCCAGTACGATTTTCTTGCCTTGTAGTGTATTCATGCACAATTTCCTTTTACTTGACCAGTCCTGTTTCGCGCAGGCGAATCTTGGTCAGTACATTTTTCGTATTCAGTGTGAAATCTCCGTTCATAATCCAGCCGTAGTAGCCCATGTCTTTCTTGAGTACTTCGGCCACGGGAATTCCTTTGTATTTTCCGAAGTTGAAAACCTCCACTCCCTTGTCGTCATAGATGATTCTTCCGGCGAAGTCCACGTTCTTGCTGTAGCTGGAATATTCCGACAGAAAATTGATGTCGTTTTCCAACACATCCGGATAGTGGTCGAGCTGTGCCTTCAGCACTTCATACGTAGCCCGTGTGTCGGCTTCGGCCGTATGCGCATCTTCCAGGTTCTTGCCGCAATAGAACTTATAGGCAGCCGAAAGTGTGCGTTGTTCCAGCTTGTGGTAGATAACCTGCACGTCGATGAACTTCCGTTTGGTCAGGTCGATGTCAATGCCGGCACGCAGAAATTCTTCCACCAGTACGGGCACATCGAAACGGTTGGAATTGAATCCGGCAATGTCGGCCCCTTCAATGTCTTTGGCAATGTCCTTGGCCACCTCCTTGAAGGTAGGGCAGTCGGCCACGTCCTCGTCGTGAATGCCGTGGATGGCAGTCGATGCCTCCGGAATGTGCTTTTCCGGATTGATACGGAGCGTTTTGGCCTCCTCATTTCCGTTGGGATATACTTTCAGGTAACAGATTTCAACGATACGGTCTGTATTAATATTGGTGCCCGTGGTCTCCAGGTCGAAGAATACGAGCGGATTTTTCAAGTTCAGTTTCATGAGTAAGTTATGTGTACAAATGAATAATTAGTCATTCAGCATCATCGGCATCAGCAACATCAGCAAGTCTTCGTTTTCTTCCTGTTCTTCCGGCACGATGACTCCTGCACGTGACGGGTCGGCCAGTTCAATGATGATGTTTTGGGCAGAGATGTTATTCAGGATGTCAATCAGGAAAGACGATTTGAAGCCGATGCTCATCGGGTTTCCTCCATACTGGCATACAATGGTTTCTTCGGCTGAGGTAGAAAAGTCAATGTCCTGTGCAGAAATTTTCATCTGGTTCTCCGACAGGCTCAACTTGATCAAGCTGCTGGACTGCGAAGAGAACACGGACACACGGCGCAGGGCACTAATGAACAAGGCACGGTCAATGATGGCGCGGTGCGGATTGTTCTGCGGAATTACCGAGTTATAGTTCGGGTAACGTCCCTCAATCAGACGGCATACCATCTGATAGTTCTCCAAGGTAAACATTGCGTTGCGGTCGTCAAATCCGATTTGTACGTCTCCCTGTTCTTTTGGCAGCAAGCCTTTCAGCAGGTTGGCTGGTTTTTTCGGCAGGATGAAAGCCGCTTTCTCAGCTCCGTGAGCCGCATACGTCTTGCAACGCACCAGCTTGTGTCCGTCGCTGGCCACCAGCGTGATGTCTTCCGTGCTGATATCGAAATAAATACCGTTCATCACCGGGCGAAGTTCATCGTCGGCCGTGGCAAATAAGCTGCGGTTTACCCCGTTCATCAAGATATCTGCTCCCATGGTTACTTGTACAGCGTTGTTTCCCAGTTCCTGTGCCTGCGGATATTCATCGGCATTCTGCCCCATCAGGCTGTATTTACCGTTCTGATATTCCACGGTAATTTCCATGTTACTGGTTTCTATGTGAAAGCTCAACGGCTGTTCCGGGATTTCTTTCAATGCTTCCAGCAAAGTCTTGGAAGAAACGGCAAACCGTCCGTCGCTGTCCGATTCATTCACTTCGATGGAGGTCGACAAGGTAGTGTCGTTGTCCGAAGCCGTCATGAAGAGCGTACCGTCTCTCAGTTCGAAAAGGAAACAGTCCAGAATCGGTAGGGAATTTCTTGAGTTAATTACTCGGCTGATAGCCTGCAAGTGGCTGAATAATGCAGTACTTGAAACGATAAACTTCATAGTTTTTTTATATTTATTTTTTGTTTTGTTTTTGTTCTGAAAAAGCATCCTAGGATGCCTTAAACCAATTGCCAAAGTTACGAAAAGATTACATACAGCCCATAAAAAAGGCCTTAAAAATTAGTTTTCTTCTGTGGAAAGTCGTAATTTCGTCACCGAATTTAAAAATAAGATTTATGGAATTAGCAGGAAGAGTGATTGCAGTTTTGGAGCCGAAAGGCGGTACTTCACGCAATGGAAACGAATGGAAAGTTCAAGAATATGTCATCGAGACGCACGATCAGTATCCGCGTCGCATGTGTTTTGATGTGTTTGGAGACGACAAAATCAAGCAGTTTAATATTCAGATTGGAGAAGAACTGAATGTGTCTTTCGATATTGATGCACGTGAATGGCAGGGACGCTGGTTCAACAGTATTCGTGCCTGGAAGGTAGAACGTGTGGGGGCTACTCCTCCTCAGGTGCCTCCTACGGAAGCTCCTTTCCCTCCGGTAAATGCAGCTCCGGCCGATTTCTCAGTGACTGACGAGAAAGATGATTTGCCATTCTGAAAAAAAAGAAAAGTAAAAGAAAAACTCCTTTGCACGTTTGTCGTACAAAGGAGTTTTTCTTTTTTTTCTTTTGTGGAACATCAGGAATTCATGCTCATCAGGAATTCGTCGTTGTCTTTTGTTTTTTCCAATCGTTCTTTCACGAAGTCCATGGCCTCGATAGGATTCATATCCGACAGGTATTTGCGAAGAATCCACATGCGGTCGAGCGTGGTCTTGTCCAACAGCAAATCGTCGCGGCGAGTGCTGGATGCAACAATGTTGACTGCCGGGAAAATACGTTTGTTGCTCAGGTTGCGGTCCAGCTGCAATTCCATATTACCCGTACCCTTGAATTCTTCGAAGATAACTTCATCCATCTTGGAGCCCGTATCAATCAAGGCAGTGGCGATAATGGTTAATGAACCTCCACCTTCGATGTTACGTGCAGCACCGAAGAAACGTTTGGGCTTGTGCAGTGCGTTGGCATCCACACCTCCGGAAAGCACCTTGCCGGATGCCGGAGAAACCGTGTTGTAGGCGCGTGCCAGACGAGTGATTGAGTCGAGGAAGATGACTACATCGTGTCCGCATTCTACCATTCGTTTGGCCTTTTCCAATACGATGCCTGCAATTTTTACGTGACGTTCAGCCGGCTCGTCGAAAGTAGAAGCAATTACTTCTGCGTTGACGCTGCGTGCCATGTCGGTTACTTCCTCCGGACGTTCGTCGATGAGCAGCATAATCATGTATACTTCCGGATGGTTGGCTGCAATGGCATTGGCAATGTCTTTCATCAGGATGGTCTTACCGGTTTTCGGCTGTGCCACAATCAGGGCGCGCTGTCCTTTTCCGATAGGAGCGAACAAATCGACTACACGGGCCGATAAGTTGTCGTTGTAACCTTTGCAGAGTTTGAACTTCTCGTCCGGGAAGAGCGGGGTAAGATGGTCGAATGGAATGCGGTCGCGTACCAGAGTCGGGTCGAGTCCGTTGATTTTGGATACTTTGACCAGAGGAAAATATTTTTCACCTTCTTTGGGCGGACGGATAGTACCTTCTACCACGTCACCTGTTTTCAGGCCGAGCAGCTTGATTTGTGACTGTGATACGTAAATGTCGTCGGGTGAAGAAAGATAATTGTAATCGGAAGAACGGAGGAATCCGTAGCCGTCGGGCATGATTTCCAGTACCCCTGTACCTTGAAGAATATCATCGAAATCGTAGGCCTTTTCTACCGGTTTGGCAGGTGCAGCTGCATTGGGAACAGCCTCTGTAGAAGTAGGAACCTGCTGTTCCGGGGTCTGTCCGTTGGCTTGCAAGTTGTTTTCTTTGCTTGGGTTGGCAGGACGGTTGTTCCGGTTGTTCTGGCGGGATTGCCGTTGCTGGAATCTCTGCTTGGGTTCTTTGGCCGGAGCTGCAGGAACTGGCGCTTCCATTTTGGTTGCTTCGAATTTGCCAAGCAGTTCCGAAGGTATTTCGAATTTCTCTGATGGCAGGTCTTCTATTGGAATAAAATCATTGTTGTTCAAATCGAGCGGTGGAAGTTCCATGTCGTCTTCAAAAGGAAGCGGAGCCGGTTTGTCTGTTTCGGCAGCCTGTTTTTTTTCAGCTTCTTCTGCTTCTTTTGCCAGCGTTGATTTGTTTTTGGAACCTGGTTTCCGGCCTCTTTTAGCTTTGGGCTTTTCCTCAGTTGTGGCGGCAGCCTCTGTGGCTGCTGGTTTTTCTTCTGCAGGTTCGCTGAGGGTTGTTTTTTCAGTCGGAGCGGCAATTTCTTTAAATAAAGGAGCGGGAGCTGGCAGGGCAGGTGTGTTGGCCTCTAACTTCTGCGCTTTGTCTTTGGTGGCAGTATACACCTTGTCTCCCTCTTTTTTCACGCTGATTCGTGAACGTTTGCGCGGTTGCCCTTCCTTGCGTTCTTCATTGTTCTGCTGGGCCGCTACCTTTTTCGTCGCGCCGACAATGGCTTGTTCGTCCAGAATGCGGTACACCAATTCTTCCTTTTTCAGCGAATCGGTTTTTTTCAGACCCAACTCTTTGGCAATCTGTTGCAATTCGGACAAATCCTTGTCGTTTAATTGAATGATATTGTACATAAATAGGTTAAATGATTTATTAATATTGTGTGAAGCATACGTAATCGTTCAGAAGATTTTTTTCTCCTTCACACGTTTGAATTATCAATGTTCTTGATTGTTTTCGCTTGTTATTTTGACACAGGGCTTGGATACGAATTCGTTTCCCGATACCCTTTTGCTTGTTTGCGAGGACAAAAGTAAGAGTTTTTTGTTACAATCACGAATAAATACCGACTTTTTTTGTGTATTCTGCCCCATGATTAAAAGAAATGTGTTAATTTAGCCGTTGAAAAGACAGTTTAATTGATACATTAAATTTTATGAAGAAAGTAATTTTTACAGAAAAGGCACCCGCTGCTATCGGTCCTTACAGCCAGGCTGTGGAAGTAAACGGAATGGTTTTCTTGTCCGGACAGATTCCGGTAGATCCGGCTACGGGCGAAGTAGTGGAAGGTGGAATCACCGAACAGACTACGCGTGTGTTTGAAAACATCAAGAATGTACTTGCAGAAGCCGGACTGACTACTGCCAACGTAGTGAAAACAACTGTTTTCCTGGCTGATATGGCATTGTTTGGTGAAATGAATGCGGTGTATGCCCGTTATTTCGAAGGTGATTTCCCAGCTCGTTCTGCTGTGGCTGTAAAGGCCTTGCCGAAAGGAGTGCTGGTGGAAATTGAAAGTATTGCGGTGAGATAATCGCCCGTCGGATGCAGGACGTTTCAGAACCTGCATCCGATTATAATTAAACAGAAAATTGGAACGATGACACTACTGGATAAATTTGCAATCAGGAGAGAGAACAAATGGAAGCTGGCTACATTCGTATTGGCATTTCTTACGATTGTAGCTTCGGTTTTTTATATTTACAGGTATGAACCTTTTTCTTCGAAGCTGGAAATCACGGATGAACTGGGGGGAAATATTTTTCCGGTCACGATTCTTTCTACGGCAACGACCGATGCCCAGCTGATTGTGCCGGCCGACAGTGATTATCTGGGGAATCCCAAATCATGTATCGCCATCCGGATACGCAGCCCTCATACCAACAGCAAACTGCATATTGAATTGGCGGAAACGCCGTTTTTTGCGCGTTCCATTTCGGAATTCATCCTGCCTGAGTCGGGAAAAGAATACTTGGTGTTTCCGGATGTGATATGGAATTATCAGGCACTGCTGGAGAATACGCAGGCTATGCCGGTCACGGTTTCCATTCAGGCTAAAATAAACAACCGGGTGTATTCGGCAGTGCATACTTATTCGGTGCGCAGCATCAACGAATGCCTGTTGGGATATATCGACAGCAAGCTGAAGTTTCACGACACGGGTGAGTTCTTTGCCGCGTATGTGAACGAGGATAACCCGAACATCAGCCAGGTGTTGCGGGAAGCGCTTGATTCGCGCATCGTCAACCGCTTCTGGGGGTATCAGAGCAAAGACCCCGACGTGGTCGACAAGCAGGTATATGCCTTGTGGTATGTGTTGCAGAAAAGGGGCTTCAAATACAGTTCCATCAGCAACAGCAGCCTTTCTTCGAACGTGGTGTTTACCCAGCGGGTGCGGACGTTCGACGATGCCCTGAAATCGGCCCAGATTAACTGTGTGGACGGCAGCGTGCTGTTTGCCTCTTTGCTGAAAGCCGTCAATATCAACCCGATTCTGGTACGTGTGCCGGGCCACATGTTTGTGGGCTATTACACGGACCGTCTGCACCGGAACATTCATTTTCTGGAAACGTCCATGATTGGTGACGTGAACTTGGACGACTTCTTCCCGGAAGAGAAACTGGATTCTACGATGATGGGAAAGTCGCAGGAGAGTGTGTCGAAGTTCATGTTCGAGAAATCCAAGGAATATGCCACCCGCATTTACAACGAACATAAAGACCTGATTCATTCGGGAAAGGTGAACTACATGTTCCTTGAGATAGACAAGGCCACGCGGGCATACGTACAACCTATAGCTGGAAAATAAACGCATGAAACTGGTGTACTTGTATCATAGCGGCTTTGCCCTGCTGGGCGAAGGCTATACCATCGTATTTGATTATTTTGAAGATTCCCGGCCGGCCGACAAGGGGATTCTGCATGAGGAAATTCTTTCACGGGAAGGACGGCTGTATGTGCTGGCCAGCCATTCCCATTACGACCATTTCAACCGGGAGGTGTTGTCGTGGAGCGCACGACGGCCGGATATCGTCTATGTGTTTTCGCGCGACATTCAGCTTCCTGCCGGAGAGACTCGGTCGCGGACGATACACTGGATGGAGAAAGGCGATGTGTTTCAGGATGATTTTCTGGAAATCCGTGCCTTCGGCTCGACCGACATCGGCGTTTCGTTCTTGGTGAAGGTGGAGGGAAAAACGGTGTTTCATGCCGGTGACCTGAACAACTGGCACTGGATGGACGAGAGTCCGGAAGCGGAATGGAAGCATGATGAAGCTTTCTTCCTGAGAGAATTGGAAGACATTGCTATTTATACTGACCGGATGGATGTGGTGCTGTTTCCGGTCGACCCCCGGCTGGGACGGGAATACATGCGCGGCCCTGTGCAGTTTGTGAAACGGATAAAAACCGCTATCTTTGTACCGATGCATTTTGACGAAGCCTATGCAAAGGCCGAGGCTTTCGTCCCGTTGGCCGCACAGGAAGGCACGCGGGTGTGGGTACCTGCACATCGGGGCCAGCAGACAGATTTGGATTGATATATTGTAGACAACTAAAATAGAAAAAGACATGGAAATAAAAGGAAGATTTGACCATTTCAATATCAACGTGACCAACCTCGAGAAAAGTATCCAATTTTATGAGAAGGCGCTGGGCCTGCATGAATCTCACCGCAAGGAAGCAGCCGACGGTTCGTTCATCTTGGTGTATCTCACCGACGGCAGTTCAAATTTTCTGTTGGAGCTGACCTGGTTGCGCGACCATACCGAAGCGTATGAGCTGGGTGAGAACGAAAGCCATCTGTGTCTGCGTGTGGCAGGCGACTACGACGAGGTTCGCAAGTTCCACAAGGAAATGGGATGCGTCTGCTTCGAAAACGAACAGATGGGACTGTATTTCATCAATGACCCGGATGATTATTGGATTGAGATTCTCCCGCTGAAGTAAATCAGCCCGATGGGCATACGAACATAAAACAAACGTGTTATGAAAAAATATATCTCTCCGGGGGCGTGGTTTTCACTGGAGTACCCCGACAACTGGTGTGAATTTGAGGATACGGAAGACAGCTTCCTGTTTTATAATCCGGACAAGTGGAGTGGCAATTTCCGCATTTCCGCCTATCGGGGCGAAGGGGCGGATTATGCCGCAGCGTGTATGGAAGATGAGCTGCGCGAAGTGCGTGGAGCCAAGAAAGTGAAGCTGGGAAACTGGGACTGCGTCTATTCGGCCGAGAGCTTTCAGGAAAACAATGTGTGGTACACCACGCACATCTGGGTGACCGGACGGGGCGAGATTTCAGTGGAATGTTCGTTTACCGTGGTCAAGGGAGACAGCCCGAAAGCCGGAGAAGCGATTGTGGCTTCGTTGAAGGTGCGTGGAGCTTCCGACAAGCCGGTGAAAGCCGTCATTCCGGTGCGGGTGCTGGAAATCAACCAGATAAACGAAGACTACGACTGGGCCGTTTCCACGGTCAAGAAGCAGCTGACCAAGGACTTCACGGGCACGGAAGCCGATTTGGCAAACTTGCAGAAGGTGATGGACAGTGGGCGCTTCAACCCCAAGCAGCGTCAGGCGTGGGAAGGATTCGGCACGGCTTTCGGCGTGATACTGGTCAATGAGATGGACGGCATGGAATGGGTGACGGTCATCGACGGACCGAAAGAATATCCGGCCTTGCAGTTCGGCGGCTCGAAGGTGAGGGTGAATCCGGTGGCCCTGATTTGGGACAAGGTGCGCAACGGACAACCGTGCAACCTGAAAGCGGAATTCGAACGGATTAAGAACGAGGTGGAAGCGGCCATGGATTGAGCCTTCTGCCGGTGACTTTAGAAGCAATCAATTATGACTCCTTATTTACAAGTAGAAAACCTGACCAAGTCGTTCGGCGACTTGGTGCTTTTTAATGAAATATCTTTTGGCATTGCGGAAGGACAGCGCATCGGGCTGATTGCCAAGAACGGTTCGGGCAAGACTACCTTGCTGAACATCCTGGCGGGAAAGGAAGGTTATGACGAAGGGAAAATCACTTTCCGTCGTGACCTGCGCGTGGGTTATCTGGAACAAAGCCCGAAGTATCCCGAAGAACTGACCGTGCTCGAAGCATGTTTCTATCATGGCAATTCCACGGTGGAACTGATCAAGGAATACGAACGGTGCATGGAAACACCCGGCAATCCCGGACTGGACGATCTGCTGGCACGGATGGAGCACGAGAAGGCGTGGGACTATGAACGCCGGGCCAAGCAGATTCTCTCGCAGCTGAAAATCCGCGACTTTTCCCAGAAAATCGGACACTTGTCCGGCGGACAGCTGAAGCGGGTGGCCCTGGCCAATGTGCTGATTACGGAACCGGACCTGCTGATTCTGGACGAGCCGACCAACCACCTCGACCTGGACATGACCGAGTGGCTGGAGGAATACCTGAACCGCGGAAGCCTGAGCCTGCTCATGGTGACGCACGACCGTTATTTCCTGGATCGGGTATGCTCGGAAATCATAGAGATAGACAACCGTCAGCTGTATTCTTATAAAGGAAATTACAGTTATTACCTGGAAAAACGTCAGGAGCGCATTGAGGCGACCAATGCGGAGATTGCCCGTGCCAACAACCTGTATCGCACGGAGTTGGAGTGGATGCGACGGATGCCGCAGGCCCGCGGCCATAAGGCCCGCTATCGGGAAGAAGCGTTCTATGAGCTGGAGAAAGTGGCCAAGCAGCGGAGTTATGACTCGAACGTGAAACTGGATGTCAAGGCGTCGTACATCGGTTCGAAGATTTTCGAGGCCGATCATCTCTGCAAGCGTTTCGGCGACCTGGTGATACTGGATGATTTTTCGTACGTCTTTGCCCGTTATGAGAAGATGGGTATCGTGGGCAACAACGGCACCGGCAAGTCGACGTTCATCAAGATTCTGATGGGACTGGAGAAAGCGGACAGCGGGACACTGGACATCGGCGAGACCGTCCGTTTCGGTTATTACTCGCAGGAGGGACTGAAGTTCAACGAGCAGATGAAGGTGATTGACGTGATTACCGACATTGCCGAAGTGATTGAACTGGGCAACGGCAAGCGGCTCACGGCTTCGCAGTTCCTGCAGCATTTCCTGTTCACTCCCGAAACACAGCACAGTTATGTGTACAAGTTGAGCGGGGGAGAACGCCGTCGTCTGTATCTTTGTACGGTGCTGATGCGGAACCCGAACTTCCTGGTACTCGATGAGCCGACCAACGACCTGGACATCGTGACCTTACAGGTGCTGGAGGAGTATTTGCAGAACTTCAAGGGATGCGTCATTGTGGTGAGCCACGACCGCTATTTCATGGACAAGGTGGTCGACCATCTGCTGGTGTTCAAAGGTCAGGGTGACATCCGTGATTTCCCGGGCAATTATTCCGACTACCGCGACTGGAAGCTGGCCAAGGCGGAACACGACAAGGAGGCCGCCAAGCCGAAGGAGGAGAAAACCCAGCGTGTCCGTTTGAACGAAAAACGTCGCCTGACGTTCAAGGAACGGAAAGAGCTGGAACAGTTGGAGAAAGACATTGCCGCCCTGGAGGAGGAAAAGAAGCAGTTGGAAGCCGACTTGTGCAGTGGCACGTTGAGCGTAGACAAACTGACCGAGAAGTCGAAGCGCCTGCCAGCCCTGAACGACGAGCTTGACGAGAAGACCATGCGCTGGCTGGAATTGAGTGAAATTGAGGGGTGAAAAAACGCTTCGACGTTTGAAAGAAAACGCTTCGGCGTTTCATGCCAAACGCTTCGGCGTTTTGATCAAAACTCTTCGACGTTTTAGATAAAACGCAAGTACGTTTAAGAGCAAACGCACTTGCGTTTTTTTCATGGTATTTCCGGGGTGAAAGTAAGACTTTATGAAGTGTATAGTAATTTGTTGTAATACAGTTTGTTATATCTTACTATAAGAACCTTGGAAGAACGGTTGTATGATGAACCTCGTTTTCGTGAACAGAAAAATCGGATGAGGGTTCTTTCCCCCGAAGCCTGGTTTGACCGACAGAAAAAGCCCGGACAAGTGCTGACCTTTACGTGGCACTTGTCCGGGCTTTTTGTAGAGGGGTAGAAACAGATGGGTTTAATTTTTCACCGTTCGTTCGCCTTGTTTTTTCGGCTGGTTGCCTCCCTTCTTCTTCCATCCGCCTTTTTTGTTGCGGGAGAAATTCTTGACCTGCCTGTTGCCTCCGCCTTTCTTGGAGGTACGGGGAGCATAGGCCGGTCCTTCGCCCAGTTCTTCGGGTACGGGGAGCTTGTAAATATCTTTTCCCAGGAAATTCTCAATCTGTTTGAAGCGAGTCTGTTCCGTTTCGCTCACAAACGTGATGGCGCATCCGTCGTTGTTGGCACGTGCCGTACGTCCGATGCGGTGTACATAATCTTCGCTGTCGTGCGGTACGTCGTAGTTGATGACCAGGCGGATGTCGTCGATGTCGATACCGCGGGCCACGATGTCGGTGGCTACCAGGATGTCAATGCGGCGGTTGCGGAATTCGTGCATGATTTCTTCCCGCTGGCTCTGTTCCAGGTCGGAGTGCATTTCGCCCACGTTCAGTTTCATCCGTTTCAAGGCCTTGGCCACTTCCTTCACCTTCAGTTTGGAAGAAGCAAAGATAATCACCCGTTCCGGTTCCTGCGACTGGAAGAGTGACTGGATGATGCCCAACTTCTGTGCCTCGTAACAGATGTAGGCCGCCTGGATAATCTTGTCCGCCGGTTTGGATACCGCCAGTTTCACTTCCACCGGGTCGTGAAGGATGGTCTTGGCCAGCTGCTGAATTTTGGTCGGCATGGTAGCCGAGAACATGATGGTCTGCCGTTCCTTGGGGAGGTATTTCACAATCTGCATGATGTCTTCCGCAAATCCCATGTCGAGCATGCGGTCGGCTTCGTCGAGGATGAAGAACGATACCTTCGACAAGTCCACGTATCCCAGACTCAGGTGACTGATGAGTCGTCCGGGAGTGGCGATGACCACATCGGCCCCCAGGGTCAGTCCCTTTTTCTCCTGTTCAAAGCGGATGCCGTCGTTTCCTCCGTACACCGCCACGCTCGAAACGGGCATGAAATACGAAAAACCCTCCATCTGCTGGTCAATCTGCATGGCCAGCTCACGGGTAGGCGACATGATGATACAGTTGATGGCATCTTCCGGATAGCCTCCCTTGCTCAACTGGTTCAACACCGGGAGCAGATAGGCTGCTGTTTTCCCCGTACCTGTCTGGGCCACGCCAATCAGGTCTTTTCCTTCCAGGATGACCGGAATGGTGTGCTCCTGCACGGGCGTACATTCCTGGAAATTCATGGCGTCCAATGCATCGAGGACGCTATCTTCTAAGTTCAGTTCTGAAAACTTCATATATTGGTTTTATGCTTGTCGTTATAGTTTACCCCGTTCGTCGAGGTAAGAATCCTTGAATCCCAGGAAGTAGAGTACTCCGTCGATTCCGATGGTGTTGATGGACTGCTGTGCATTGGCCACTACTTTCGGTTTGGCGTGGAAGGCGATTCCCAGTCCCGCTACGGAGAGCATCGGCAGGTCGTTGGCTCCGTCGCCTACAGCAATGGTCTGTGCGATGTCCACCTTCTCCACCTGTGCCAGCAGTTGCAGGAGTTCAGCTTTCCGCTTGCCGTCCACGATGTCGCCCAAGTAGCGTCCGGTCAGTTTCCCGTCTACGATTTCCAGCTGGTTGGCATACACGTAGTCGATGCCGAACTTGTCTTTCAGGTAGTTGCCGAAGTAAGTGAATCCTCCCGACAGGATGGCAATCTTGTAGCCGTAGCGTTTGAGCACGAACATCAGGCGTTCCACACCTTCGGTAATGGGCAGATGCTCGGCGATGTCGCGCATCACGCTTTCATCCAACCCTTTGAGCAGGGCCACCCGTTCCTTGAAACTTTCGCAGAAGTCGATTTCTCCCCGCATGGCCCTTTCTGTGATGGCTTTTACCTGGTCGCCCACGCCGGCCCGTATGGCCAGTTCGTCGATGACCTCCGTTTCAATCAGGGTAGAATCCATATCGAAACAGATGAGTCGGCGCATGCGGCGGTACATGTTGTCCTGCTGGAAGGAGAAGTCCATGCCCAGCGATGAGCTCAGCTGCATCAGTTGGCTCTGCAAGGCCTCGCGGTCTTTCGGAGTGCCTCTGACCGAGAATTCGATGCAGGCCCGCACGTTGGCTTTTTTCTCATCGAGCGGAATACGTCCTGTCAGACGGCGGATACCGTCGATGTTCAGTTGTTGTTCTGCCAGAATCCGCGTGGCACCGGCAATCTGTTCGGCAGTCAGCTTCCGGCCCAGCAGGGTCAGGATGTAACGGTTCTTGCCTTGCAGACTGACCCATGTTTCATATTCCTCCGCACTGATGGGGTAGAAGCGGATATTGATGCCCAAGTCTGATGCCTTGAAAAGCAATTCCTTCATGATATTTCCGGAGTCTTTATCAGAGCATTTAAAGAGAATCCCCAATGATAAAGTGCTGTGGATGTCGGCCTGTCCGATGTCCATAATGTCTACTTGGTATTTCGATAAGATTGCGGTCACCGATGCGGTCAGCCCCGGCCTGTCCACTCCGCTGATACGGATTAATATCAATTCAGTTTTGTTTTCCATGGTTGTTTGTTTGCGTGATATCTTCGCAAATGTACAAATTATCTTCTATCCGATGGCATAAAAGGCACAAAAAAAGCCATCCCTGCGGGCTTGCAGGAATGGCTTTCCCTATTTTGGGGGATAAATTAAATCATTTCCACGCTTCGTTTCACAAAGTTGGTCAGGGCTTCTCCTTTCAACATGTTGTTCTGCAACAAAGCCAGGTCGATGAGCTGGTGAACCACTTTGTTGTCGGCGGCATAGCCGTTGAGGATGTTTTCCTTTTCAGCCTTCTGGGCGTCGATTTTCTTCTCCACGTCTTTCAGTTCGTCTTTCTCTGTGGTCGGAATTTCCTCGTCCTTCTTGCCTTCCTGTGCCTTGTGCAACTCGTTGCGGCGCAAAGTCAGCATGGCAAGTTCAGATTCTACCGGCACCAGCTTCTCGGCACAAGCGCTTTCTGCTTCGCTCAATACTTGCTTAATCAGACGATGGTCGGTGTTCAGTACCAGATTGAACATGTCCGGCATTTCGCCATAGAAGCTCATGCCCGGCTGGATGCTGGCCATATCCTTCATACGACGCATGTATTCGGCCTGTGTGATGACAATCGGAGCAGCGCTTTCGCCCAAGGCGTGTGCCTCTACGTGGAACTCGGTCTTCTTCACTTTCGGCATCTGGCCTTTGAACAAGGTGCTGAGCACTTCCTGCTTGTCGGCTGGCAATTCTTCGCCTTTCTGCTCTTCCTTCACAATCAGGCGGTCGATGATGTCACTGTCCACACGGGTGAAGTGGCTCTTTTCGAACTTCTGTTCCAGCATGTTGATCATCGGTACATCCAGCTGGCCGTCGAGCAACAGCACGTTGTAGCCTTTGTTCTTGGCCGCGTCAATGTAAGTGTACTGCTCGTCGGCGTTGTTGGCATACAGATAAATCAGGTTGCCGTCCTTGTCGGTCTGGCTGTCCTTGATGAGGGTCTGGTACTCCTCGAACGTATAATATTTGTTGTCTGTATCCTTGAACAAGGCAAACTTGGAAGCCTTCTCGTAGAAGTCTTCCTGCGTCAGCATACCGTAGTTGATGAAGATTTTCAGGTCGTCCCATTTCTCTTCAAACTCTTTCCGGTCGTTCTTGAAGATAGATTGCAAACGGTCGGCCACCTTCTTGGTGATGTAAGTCGAAATCTTCTTCACGTTCGAATCGCTCTGCAAGTAAGAACGGGAAACGTTCAACGGAATATCCGGTGAGTCGATGACACCGTGAAGCAGGGTCAGGAAGTCCGGTACGATGCCTTCTACAGAGTCGGTCACATATACCTGATTGCAATACAACTGAATCTTGTTGCGCTGCAAGTCGATGTTGCTCTTGATTTTCGGGAAGTAAAGCACACCCGTCAGGTTGAACGGATAGTCCACGTTCAGGTGAATCCAGAACAGCGGTTCGTCGGCCATCGGATACAAGTCGCGATAGAACTTCTTGTAGTCCTCTTCCTTCAGTTCCGACGGCTTCTTGGTCCAGATCGGACAAGTGTCGTTAATCAGGTTGTCTTCTTCCGTTTCTACCTGCTTGCCGTCTTTCCATTCTTTCTTCTTGCCGAAAGCTACTGGTACCGGAAGGAAGTGGCAATACTTAGTCAGCAAGCCCTGCAGACGAGAATCTTCCAGGAATTCCTTGCAATCGTCGTCTACATACAGGATGATGTCGGTACCCCGGTCGTTACGCTCTGTTTCTTCGAGGGTGAACTCAGGACTACCGTCGCAGCTCCATTTCATGGCTTTGGCGTCATCCTTATAAGAACGGGTGATGATTTCCACTTTCTTGGCTACCATGAAGGCAGAGTAGAATCCCAGACCGAAGTGACCGATGATGGCGTTGGCATCGTCCTTGTATTTCTCCAGGAAGTCGTTGGCACCGGAGAAGGCAATCTGGTTGATGTATTTGTCGATTTCTTCGGCTGTCATACCCAGACCACGGTCGCTGATGGTGATGGTACCGTTGTCCTTGTCGGCTTTTACGCGGACGGTCAAATCGCCCAGTTCCCCTTTGAACTCACCGGTAGCCGCCAGTGTTTTCAGTTTCTGAGTGGCATCTACGGCATTTGAAACCAGCTCGCGGAGGAATATTTCATGATCGCTGTACAAAAATTTCTTGATGATGGGGAAGATGTTCTCTGTTGTAACCCCGATATTACCTTTTTGCATATCTCTTTATTTTTTATGATTGTCGAATAAAAATTTTTCCCCAGTCTTTTCACAAAAAAAATGCCAGATACATTCGTACCTGACATTTTGTCCGTATTCCGAAATTCTGACAGAGAATTCCGTTTATTCCTTTGTGGATTTTTCCACTTTCATTTCCAGTCCGTCACCCTGTGCATTGAGCGATACGTGCAAGGTGTCGCCCGGTTCCGGTTCCTCGTTGAGGATGAGTTCCGCCAAGCCGTCTTCCAAGTGGTTCTGGATGGCACGTTTCAACGGGCGGGCACCGAACTGTACGTCGTAACCCTTTTCGGCCACGAAGCGTTTGGCTTCCGGGTCGAGCAGGAGTCGGTAGCCGCAACCTTCGATGCGGTCGTAGAGTCCTTTCAACTCAATATTGATAATCTTCTCCAGTGAGTCGATGTCCAGTTGGTCGAAGGTGACAATTTCATCCAGGCGGTTGATAAATTCCGGTGCAAACGATTTGTTCAGGGCCTTGCGAATCACGCTGTTGGCATGTTCCTTTTCGTTCTCGCTGGTCTGCGCCGTGAAACCGATGCCCTTGCCGAATTCCTTCAGCTGGCGGGTACCGATGTTGGACGTCATGATGATGACCGTGTTCTTGAAGTCCACGGTACGTCCCAGACTGTCCGTCAACCGGCCTTCGTCCATCACTTGCAGGAGCATGTTGAACACATCGGGATGTGCTTTTTCGATTTCATCCAGCAGGACGATGGAGTAGGGACGACGACGTACTTTCTCCGTCAGTTGTCCGCCTTCCTCGTAACCTACGTATCCCGGAGGAGCTCCCACCAGGCGTGACACGGTGAACTTTTCCATGTATTCACTCATATCGATACGGATAATGGCATCCGTAGAACCAAACATGTTCTTGGCCAGTTCCTTGGCCAGGTGCGTCTTGCCCACGCCTGTCGGCCCCAGGAAGAGGAACGTGCCAATCGGCTTGTTCGGGTCTTTCAGTCCCACACGGCTTCGCTGGATACTTCTCACCAAGGTGTCTACCGCTTTGTCCTGTCCGATGACTTTCGACAACAAGGCTTGTCGCATTCCCTTCAACCGGACACCTTCCGATTGCGCCATGCGTTGTACTGGTACGCCGGAAATCATGGACACTACATCTTCAATCTGAGGAGCATCCACCGTTTCACGGTTGTTTTTCTGTTTCTCCAGCCATTCGTTTTTCAGGCATTCCAGTTGTTGGAGGTATTGTCTTTCCCGGTCACGGAAACTGGCGGCCAGTTCAAAATTCTGTAAGCGGATGGCTTCATTCTTATGTTGTCGCGTGTCGGCAAGCAGTTTTTCCTGTTCTTCGATTTCCTTCGGTACGGAAATGTGAGTCAGGTGAATACGTGAACCAGCTTCATCCATTGCATCAATCGCTTTGTCTGGAAAATATCGGTCGGTCACGTAACGGTCGGTCAGCCGGACACAGGCTTCCAGCGCTTCCTCTGTATACACCACGTTGTGGTGCTCTTCATACTTGTCTTTGATGTTCCGTAGAATCTGAAGCGTTTCCTCGGGAGAGGTCGGTTCTATCAGCACTTTTTGGAAACGACGTTCCAATGCGCCGTCCTTTTCGATATTCTTCCGGTATTCATCGAGCGTGGTGGCACCAATGCATTGAATTTCACCACGTGCCAGTGCCGGTTTCAGCATATTGGCGGCATCCATGGAACCGGCCGCTGAGCCTGCTCCCACGATGGTGTGTATTTCATCGATGAAAAGAATGACATTCGGGTTCTTCTTAACTTCTGACAAAATGGCACGAATACGTTCCTCAAACTCTCCGCGGTATTTGGTTCCGGCCACTACCGCTGTCATGTCGAGCGATACAATCCGCTTGTCGAACAAGGCACGCGACACTTTCTTCTCGATGATTCGGAGTGCCAGCCCTTCGGCAATGGCCGATTTTCCTACTCCCGGTTCACCAATCAGAATCGGGTTGTTCTTTTTCCGTCGGCTCAGAATCTGGGCAATGCGTTCGATTTCCTTTTCACGGCCTACCACCGGGTCCAGTTTTCCGGCCTGGGCGGCTTGCGTCAGGTCGATGCTGAATTTATTCAGGTAGGGAGTGTCTCCGTCGGAATGCTTTGACGTAGTCTGTGCCGTTTTCCGGTAGGAGTTGCCGAATGGATCTTTGTCTTTCTCGCTGTTCTCACGTCGTCCGATTCCGTCTTCTTCATCGTCGTCGTCGTTGAGATCCAGGCCGTCGGTTACCATCTCCTCCGGTCTCATCCGTTCTGCAATTCGCTCGTATGTTACATTGTTTTCTTCCAATATCTTAGATGCGTTGTTCTCTTTTTCTCTCATCATAGCCAGTAAAATATGTGGAGTGTCTACTTTTTCATCGTTTGCCAGTTTAGCTTCCAGTACGCTCAGCGTCAATATCTTTGCGGCCTTCTCGCTGAACGAGATGTCCTGCGAATAGTTCTCAGCGACGGCTGTTTTCCGTAACTGTGTTTCCAGTTCTTCCTTGATGGCTTTCAGGTCCAGGAAGAACGATTTCAGAATCTCTGCCGCTTTGCACTCTCCATCGCGTATAATACCCAGTAGCAGATGCTCTGGTTCGATGTGATCGTTCATCAGACGGTTGGCTTCTTCCTTTCCATAGACGACGATATCAGACACTTGTTGTGTAAACTCGTTGCTCATCAAATTCATATTCCCTCAATTAAAATAATAAGTTACAAAGATACATTATTGTAAATATATTGTATCAAGTCTTCTCTCTATTTAACAAAATGTGTGCCACATTGGCCGTATACCCTCCTGAAAGATGTGTCATACGTATTTTTTAGGGGAAAAGTTTTTGTATATCGGCTAAAAGTCGTACTTTAGCATGGTTTTTCACAAGCCTTGAAAAGGAAGTATAATTAATAATGTGTTAAATGCAAGAACAAGACAGAATTATAAAAATCAACATCGAAGAGGAAATGAAGTCGTCGTACATTGACTACTCTATGTCAGTAATCGTGGCACGCGCCCTCCCGGATGTAAGAGACGGATTCAAACCGGTGCACCGCCGTATCTTGTACGGAATGATGGAACTGGGAAACACATCCGACAAACCGTATAAAAAAGCCGCGAGAATCGTGGGTGAAGTGTTGGGTAAATACCATCCCCATGGTGACTCGTCTGTATATGGAGCCCTTGTCAGAATGGCTCAAGACTGGTCGATGCGTTATCCGCTGGTCGACGGTCAGGGTAACTTCGGTTCTATTGACGGTGACAGTGCCGCCGCCATGCGATATACTGAAGCCCGCCTGAAGAAAATCGGTGAGGAAATGATGCAGGACCTTTACAAGGAAACTGTAGATTTCACCAACAACTTTGATGATACGTTGCAGGAACCGACCGTCATGCCGACCCGTATCCCGAACCTGCTGGTGAACGGGGCATCGGGTATCGCCGTCGGTATGGCTACCAACATGCCGACCCACAACCTGCGCGAAGTGATTGATGCCTGCGTGGCTTATATTGACAACAATGATATTGATGTGGACGGCCTGATGCAATACATCAAGGCCCCCGACTTCCCGACAGGAGGATATATATATGGTATAAGCGGGGTGCGCGATGCCTACGAAACCGGACGCGGACGTATCGTGATGCGGGCGAAGGCGGAAATCGAATCACATCCTACCCACGACAAGATTGTGGTGACGGAAATTCCTTACGGCGTGAACAAGGCCGAGCTTATCAAGAGCATTGCTGATTTGTCGAACGAAAAGAAAATCGACGGCATTTCGAATGTGAACGACGAAACCGACCGCGAAGGTATGCGTATCGTTATCGACATCAAGCGGGATGCCAACGCCAGCGTGGTGCTCAACAAGCTTTATAAGATGACTATGCTTCAGACTTCATTCGGTGTGAACAACGTGGCGCTGGTTCACGGTCGTCCGCGTCTGCTCAACCTGAAGGACCTGATTAAATATTTCGTGGAACACCGTCATGAGGTGGTGATTCGCCGTACACGTTACGACCTGCGCAAGGCCAAGGAACGTGCACACATTCTGGAAGGTCTGATCATCGCTTCCGACAATATCGACGAGGTAATCCGCATTATCCGTGCGGCCAAGACTCCGAACGAGGCAATTACCAACCTGATGGCCCGCTTTAACTTGAGCGAGGTGCAGGCCCGCGCTATCGTAGAAATGCGTTTGCGCCAGCTCACCGGACTGATGCAGGATCAGCTGCATGCTGAATACGAGGATTTGATGAAACAGATTGCTTACTTCGAAGAAATCTTGAGCAACGAGGAACTTTGCAAGAAAGTAATCAAGGATGAACTGATTGAAGTAAAAGAGAAATACGGTGACGACCGCCGTTCGGAAATCGTGTATGCTTCGGAAGAATTCAATCCGGAAGACTTCTATGCCGACGATGAAATGGTTATCACCATCTCCCACATGGGATACATCAAGCGTACACCGCTTTCTGAATTCCATGCACAGAACCGTGGCGGGGTAGGCTCAAAGGGTAGCGAAACCCGTAACGAAGACTTTATCGAACATATTTATCCGGCTACGATGCACAACACTCTTCTGTTCTTCACTCAGAAAGGTAAGTGTTACTGGCTGAAAGTATATGAAATTCCGGAAGGTAACAAAACTTCCAAGGGGCGTGCTATCCAGAATTTGCTGAACATCGAGGCTGATGATGTGGTGACGGCTTACCTGCGTGTAAAGAACTTGAACGATACAGCCTTCATCAACAGCCACTACGTGCTTTTCTGCACGAAGAACGGCGTCATCAAGAAGACCCTGTTGGAACAGTATTCACGTCCGCGCCAGAACGGTGTGAATGCCATTACGATTCGTGAGGACGACCGCGTAATTGAAGTGCGCATGACCAACGGCAACAACGAAATCGTGATTGCCAACCGAAACGGTCGTGCCATCCGCTTCCATGAAAGTGCTGTCCGCGAAATGGGCCGTACGGCTACGGGTGTACGTGGTATTACACTTGATGAGGATGGAGCTGATGAAGTAATCGGAATGATTTGCATCAAGGATCCGGAAACGGAAACCATCATGGTGGTATCTGAGAATGGCTACGGAAAACGTTCGGACATTGAGGACTACCGCAAGACCAACCGTGGCGGAAAGGGTGTGAAGACCTTGAACATCACGGAAAAGACTGGACACTTGGTAGCCATCAAGTCGGTAACCGACGAAAACGACCTGATGATTATCAACAAGTCGGGTATCACCATCCGTTTGAAGGTGGCCGATGTGCGTATCATGGGACGTGCTACACAGGGTGTACGCCTGATTGATTTGGAAAAACGGAATGACCAGATTGGTTCTGTCTGCAAGGTAGCTTCTGAAACGGAAGAGGAAGAGCCCGAAGACATAGAAACCATCCAGCCATCGGACATCCAGCCGGTTGACGGGGAAGCCATCCAGCCAGTGGAGGATGACGGTGAGGAAAATCCGGACAAAAACTAACTTGAATATTTGTATTACTAAATTCAAACCTTTATGAAAAAAGTTTTATTTACAGCTGCATTATTCTTCACAGCATGTGCTGTTTCCGCTCAGGAGAGCGTAGTGAAGGAAGCAAAATCTGCCAAGAGCGATCCCGCAAAGGCAGCGCAAATCATTGAACCGGCATTGACGGATCCTTCAACCGCCAATGATCCTGAAACTTGGAAACTGGCTGGTGATTTCCAGAAGTCTATCTATGACGATGAAAACATGAAACTGTATTTGCCGGGTGCCAAAGCTGATACAGCTAAGTTGTACAACAGCTTGGCCAAGATGTTCGAATACTACACGAAATGTGATGAAGTAGAACAGGCTAAAGTAAAGAGCGGCGAACTGAAGAAGCCGAAACTGAGAAAGAAACTGGCTAAGACTTTGGCTACTGTTCGTCCTCAGCTGACTAACGCTGGTTCTGACGCTTACAACTCAGGCAACTATGCGAATGCTTTGAAGTTCTTCGGTTTGTATGTAGATGCTCCGCAGAACCCGTTGTTCGAAAGCGAAGAAGCCGTAAAGAACGATACGCTGACTCCGTTGATTGCCAACTATGCTGCTCTTGCTGCAAACTCTCTGAAAGACAATGCAGCCGTAATTAAATATGCCACTATCGGTAAGGAACACAAAGAAGAAGGTTACCGTTCATTGATGTGTTTGGCTGAAACTTACGGAAAGGGTGAAACTCCCGACTCAACTAAATGGTTGGCTGCTATCCAGGAAGGTGTAGAAAAATTCCCGGCTCAGGAATACTTCATCGGTAACTTGATGGATTATTACATCCAGAAGGGTAAGATTGACGAAGGTCTGGCTCAGATGGATGCTGTATTGGCTAAGAACTCTACTCCTTACTTCTTGTATGTAAAGGGTGTGCTTCAGTATGAAAAGAAGGATTACGATGGAGCTATCGCTACTTTCAATCAGATTATTTCAGAAGGTAAGGATTTCGTAGCTGAATCTTATTCTAAGATTGGTGACTGCTACTTCTTCCCTGCACAGGAAATTGTAGAAGAAAATTCTAAGCTTTCTATGGACGATCCGAAGTATGCAACCAATGAAGCTAAAATCAAGGAAATGTACGAAAAGGCTCAGCCTTTCTATGAAAAAGCAAAGGAAGTGAAGCCGGACAACCGCCAGTTGTGGGGTCAGTACTTGCTGAACATCTACTGGAAGCTTGACAAGGAAAAATACAATACCCTTGAAAAAGAATTGGGTTACTAATAAATAAAGGTGTACAGCCACAATAAGTGGTTGGTATGTCTGATTTTGGAGAAGAGGCTGTCTCAAAATAGAATTGCAAAAGTAAAAATCTTATAGATTAAAACCTAGAAGTAAAAAATCTCCTGCTTTAGCCCTTGTTTATTGCAATTATAGGACTAAAAGCAGGAGATTTTTATGTTGTAGCTTATAGATTGTAAGTAACCCTATCTCTATTTTCTATTTTGAGACAGCCTCTTTTTTGTATCTTTAAAGAAAATAGGATCTGTCTCGGCATAACTGAAATCAGAAAACTGTGTCTTCTATTTGGACCTGCACTTGGCTTTCCGTATCTTTGCAGATACATTGAAAATATTGTAAACTATGATTCCCGACACTCAACCGCTTTCCCATGACTCTATGAAAATCATTTTTAACTACCAGAACGTGTTTTTCAGCTTCTTCTATGACGATGCCGATGCCTGTGTGCACCGTTCCAGGGAATACGCCATGAATTACGTACTTTCCGGAGAGATGGTGCTTGATGACGGAAGTTGCCAAGTGCATGTGGAAAAAGGGGAGTGTGTGTTCATTCCGCGTGACCACCGGGTAACGATGTACAAGAAGGCTTGCCGCGGGGAACAGTATTGTGGTATCTACCTGTGCTTCACTCGGCCGTTTTTGCGGGAAATGTACGGGAAATATGTCCTGCATAAGGGTGTGTTAGGAAACGTGGAGAAATTCTCTCCTGGCGTGATGAAACTTCCGCCTTCGGCAGAGATTGAGAGCCTTTTCGCTTCGATGACTCCTTATTTCAATCCGGAGGTGAAGCCACAGGACGACGTGATGCGGTTGAAACTGGAGGAGGGATTATTGGCCTTGCTCCATACGGACAAGCGGTTCATGACCGTACTGTTTGATTTCAGTATGCCTTGGAAGATGGATATTTTGGACTTCATGAACCGGAACTATATGTACGAGTTTACTTTGGAGGAATTGGCGCATTACACAGGACGCAGCCTGGCCACTTTCAAGCGCGATTTTAAGAAGGTGAGCGACCTGACACCGGAAAAATGGCTGATTCGCAAGCGGCTGGAAGTGGCTTACCGCTTGATAAAGGAAGAACACAAGAAAGTGGTGGAGGTGTATGCGGAAGTCGGATTCAAGAACCCTTCCCATTTTTCCACAGCCTTCAAGAAGCAATATGGTATTCCGCCTACGGCACTGGTACCTCCACTTTCGATTTGAGCTTTTCAGAAATGAAGTTTGAGCCTCACAGAAATGCCTCTGTGGGGCTTTTGCGTTATTTTTGCCTTCGTAGAATAAAACGAGATTGTGTATGATAGATAAAATGTGGAAGACGTTGTGCGCGGTATCAGCGGCCTGGTTTCTGACTACGGGCAGCCTGACCGCCACAACGGCTGATGTAAAAACGGAGGTGAAAATGGAAAAACAGAGTTTGAATCTCACGCAGGAATGGGATAAGGTGTTCCCCTTGAGTCCGAAGGTGAGCCACCGCAAGGTGACTTTTACAAATCGCTACGGTATCACCTTGGCAGCAGATATGTATGTGCCCAAACAGGCGCAAGGCAAGTTACCGGCCATCGCCGTGAGCGGACCGTTCGGGGCCGTGAAGGAACAGTCGTCGGGGTTGTATGCCATGGTGCTGGCCGAACGGGGCTTTCTCACCATCGCCTTCGATCCCTCGTACACGGGTGAGAGTGGGGGTGAACCGCGTTATGTAGCTTCGCCCGACATCAATACGGAAGATTTCTGTGCGGCGGTGGATTTTCTGTCCACCTGTGACCAGGTGGATGCCGATCGTATCGGCATTCTGGGTATTTGCGGATGGGGAGGCATGGCTCTCAATGCGGCAGCCATTGATACCCGTATCAAGGCCACGGTGACTTCCACGATGTATGATATGAGCCGGGTGACGGCCAACGGTTATTTTGATGCCATGGATGCGGATGCCCGCTATGAAATGCGTAAGCAACTTAATGCACAGCGTACGGAAGACTACCGTCACGGTACGTATGCGCAGGCCGGGGGCGTGGTCGATCCGCTGCCTGCCGATGCGCCCCAGTTTGTGAAGGATTATCATGCGTATTACAAGACGCCGCGCGGCTACCACAAACGTTCGCTCAACTCCAACAACGGATGGAACAAGACCTCGGCCCTTTCGTTCATGAACATGCCCATCCTGTCGTATAGCGATGAGATACGCAGTGCCGTGCTGATGATTCACGGTGAGAAGGCCCATTCACGTTACTTCAGCGAAGATGCTTTCAAGACGCTCAAGGGCGACAACAAGGAACTGCTCATTATCCCCGGTGCCAGCCATGTGGACCTGTACGACCGCATGGACGTGATTCCTTTCGACAAAATCGAGCAGTTCTTTCGCACGTACTTGAAATAAAGTTCCGTTCCTCAGTGATTTCCGGGAACTTTGTTCGGTAAAATGGAGTGACGAGAATCTGGACGTAGAATAAAAAGATGTGAGGCGTTCGCTGATAGAAAAATGGGATAGATTTATTTGTAATCTATCGGTTACCCCATAAGAATCTCCTGCTTTTGGCCATACAATTCAGATAGGCGAAATAAAGCAGGAGATTTTTACTTTTAAGACTCAACCTGAAGACTTTTCCCTTCATATTTCTGTGTCGAAACGGTCTTGTCTTTCTGTGTTGAAATGGTCTTATCTTTTTGTGATGATTGTCCTTCACAGGCTCGGGCTTTCCAAATAAAAAATGCATCCTGAAAGTGAAAAACGACTTTGGGATGCATTTTTGTTATAATAAAGGAATTGGGTTTCTGTAGCGTTTTATTTTATTTTGGCGCCTTCCGATAGAGGTAAATCGCAATGAACAGATAGAGGATGTTCGGAATCCATACTGCCAGATTCGGCGACGCGTTTCCGTTGATGGCGAAGGTCGACGAAATGGTCTGGAACAGGATGTAGGAGAAGCTCAGGGCGATACCGATACCCAAATGAAGTCCCATACCTCCTTTCCGTTTCTGCGACGAAAGCGAGAGCCCGATGACCGTCAGGATGAAGGCCGCAAACGAGGTAGCGATGCGTCGATAGTACTCCACTTCGAACACCTTGATGTTGGCGAACCCTCGTTGCTTCTGCTTGTCGATGTATTCCCGGAGCTGCGGACTGGTCATGGTTTCCTGCTGTCCGCGGGTAATCAGAAAGTCTTGCGGTTCCATGTTGATGATGGAGTCTATACGGTCACCACGGGTGATGGTTTCGCGCATGCCCTTCATCTCGCGGATCATGTAGTCTTTGATAATCCACCGGTGTACAGTCGTCGTGTCGTAGGTGATGCGGCGGGCCGTGAGGTGCGACACCAGCTTGTGGTCTTCAAACTTGTCGAGCGAGAAGCGGTAGGCCGTCTTGTTGTAGTCCTCGTAGCGTTCCATGTAGGCAATTACCCCTGTGTCTACCTCCAGCTGGATGTTGCGCACGTAGTCCGTCCGTTTCTTGTTCTTGTACACTTGCTCAAATTTCAGTCGGGTCACACTTCCCGTGGGGATGACTTCCGTGCTCAGCACGTAGGTGACCAGGGCGATGATGGCCGCCGAAATCATGTAAGGCACCATGAGCCGCTTGAAACTCATGCCCGTGGAGAACATGGCGATGATTTCGGAGTTCTCCGCCAGTTTCGACGTGAAGAAAATCACGGCGATGAACACGAACAGCGGACTGAACAGGTTGGTGTAGTAAGGGATGAAGTTCAGGTAATAGTCGAAGATGATGGCACTGATGGGCGCCTTGTTGTTGATGAAGTCGTCAATGTTTTCATTGATGTCGAACACCACGGCAATAGAGATAATCAGTGCGATGGCAAAGAAATAGGTGCCCAGGAACTTCACGATGATGTACCTGTCGAGCCGTTTCAGCCATTTCTTCTTGAACGGGTTTCCTTTTAATTTTTTCAGCTGTTCCATTCCTGTCTTCAGGTAGAAACGGAACAGCTGGAACACATTGTGCTTCATATCAAACTACAATTACAATCGGGTAGATAAACGTTTCACCATCATCGGCTTCCAGGTAGAGAAGTCGCCGGCGATGATGTGCTTGCGGGCCTCGCCCACGAGCCAGAGGTAGAAGGCCAGGTTGTGGATGGAGGCAATCTGCAGGGCAAGCAGCTCCTGGGCATGGAACAGGTGGCGCAGGTAGGCACGGCTGTACATCGTGTCCACGTAGGAAGCACCGTCGGCTTCGATGGGGGAGTAATCGTTCTCCCATTTCTTGTTGCGCATGTTCATGATGCCGTCTTTGGTGAAGAGCATGCCGTTTCGGCCGTTGCGGGTCGGCATCACGCAGTCGAACATGTCCACTCCTCGTTCGATGCCTTCCAGAATATTGACCGGAGTTCCCACGCCCATCAGGTAGCGAGGCTTGTCGGTAGGTAATATTTCGTTGACCACCTCAATCATCTCGTACATCTTCTCCGTCGGTTCGCCCACGGCCAGTCCGCCGATGGCGTTTCCGTCAGCATTCTTCGAGGCGATGTACTCTGCCGAGCGCCGGCGCAGGTCGGGATATACACATCCCTGCACGATGGGGAAGAGCGACTGGCTGTAGCCGTACTTGGGCTCCGTCTCGTTGAAACGGGCGCAGCAACGGTCGAGCCAGCGATGCGTCAGCTCCATCGACTTCTTGGCATAGTCATAGTCGGAGGTGCCGGGCGCACATTCATCGAAAGCCATGATGATGTCGGCCCCGATGGTGCGTTCGATGTCCATCACCCGTTCCGGAGTGAACAGGTGCTTCGATCCGTCGATATGCGAGCGGAACTCCACGCCCTCTTCCCGCAGTTTCCGGATACCGGAGAGGGAGAACACCTGGAAGCCCCCGCTATCGGTCAGCATCGGGCGGTCGAAGCCGTTGAACTTGTGCAGTCCTCCGGCCCCCTCAATGATGTCGAGTCCCGGGCGCAGATAGAGGTGATACGTGTTTCCCAGGATAATCTGGGCCTTGATGTCGTTCTTCAGTTCGTGAAGATGCACCCCCTTTACCGTACCGAGTGTGCCGACCGGCATAAAGATAGGGGTCTCAATCTGCCCGTGGTCGGTCGTAATCAGACCGGCGCGGGCATTCGATTTGGGATCCGTATGTTGTAACTCAAACTTCATTGTGCTGGGTTTTCTTGGTTTTTGTCTTTGTCTTCTTTCACGGTGAAATCAATGGCATCGGCCACTTTCTCGTCGGTCAGGGCCAGACGGAGCACCTCCTTGATGTCCTTCACGTAGTGGAAAGTCATGCCCGTGAGGTACATCGGCTGGATTTCGTTGATGTCCTTGCGGTTTTCTTCACACAAGATGATGTCCTTGATACCGGCACGTTTGGCGGCCAGAATCTTTTCGCGGATACCGCCTACCGGCAATACTCGTCCGCGCAGAGTGATTTCGCCCGTCATGGCCAGGTTGGCTTTCACCTTCCGCTGGGTCAGTGCAGAAGCCAGTGAGGTAACCATCGTGATTCCGGCAGAAGGACCGTCTTTCGGAATGGCTCCTTCCGGCACGTGGATATGGATGTTCCAGTTGTCGAAGATACCTTCCGGCAAGTCGAGCAGATGGCTGTGTGCTTTCAGGTATTCCAGTGCCAGCATGGCCGATTCCTTCATCACGGAACCCAGGTTTCCGGTCAGGGTCAACTGTCCCTTTCCGCGGCTCAGACTGGTTTCCACGAACAGGATTTCGCCGCCTACCGCCGTCCAAGCCAGTCCGGTCACCACGCCGGCATATTCGTTGCCTTGGTACTTGTCGCGGGAGTATTCCTGCGGGCCGAGGAACTTCTCGATGTCCTTCGGTTTCAGCTCGTGTGTTTCGGTAAATTCCCCGCTGGCGATTTCCAGGGCGATTTTCCGCATCACCTTACTGATTTTCTTCTCCAGCTCACGCACGCCGCTTTCACGGGTATAGTTCTCGATAATGTATTCGATGGCCGGCTTGGTGAACTTCACGTGTTCCTTCTGCAAGCCGTTCTTTTCCATTTCCTTCGGAATCAGGTGGCGACGGGCAATCTCGATTTTCTCTTCGGTGATGTAGCCGCTCACCTCAATCAGTTCCATACGGTCGAGCAACGGAGTCGGGATAGTGCCCAGGTTGTTGGCCGTAGCGATGAACATGACGTTCGACAAGTCGTAGTCGATGTCCACATAGTTGTCGTGGAACGCGTTGTTCTGTTCCGGGTCGAGCACTTCCAGCATGGCCGAACTCGGGTCGCCGTGGTTGTCGTTGCTCAGCTTGTCAATCTCGTCTAGGATGATGACCGGGTTGGAGGTCTCCGCCTTGATCAGGCTCTTGATGATACGTCCCGGCATGGCACCGATATACGTCTTGCGGTGTCCGCGGATTTCCGCCTCGTCGTGTACGCCACCCAGTGACATGCGGACATATTTCCGCTTCAGGGCCGTAGCGATGGAACGTCCCAGTGAGGTCTTTCCTACACCCGGAGGGCCGTAAAGGCAGATAATCGGCGATTTCAGGTCGCCTTTCAGCTTCAGTACGGCCAGGTATTCCAGAATACGTTCTTTCACCTTCTCCAGTCCGTAGTGTTCCTTGTCCAGAATCTTCTTGGCATTCGGAATGTCAATCACATCCTTGGTATAGACTCCCCACGGCAGGGAAAGCAACGTCTGCAGATACGTCAGCTGTACATTATAGTCGGGCGATTGCGGGTTGATGCGTTCCAGTTTGGCCAGTTCGCGGTCGAAAATTTCCTTCACCTCCGGTTTCCAGAGCTTTTTCTCGCCCTTTTTCTGGAGTTCCTCGATTTCGCCGTCCTGTCCGTTGCCCAGCTCGTCTTGAATGTTCTTGATTTGTTGTTGCAAGAAATACTCCTTTTGCTGGCGGTCCAGGTCTTCGCGGGTACGCATCTGGATGTTTTGCTTCAGCGTAGCCAGCTGGATGGTTTTGTTGAGCAGCTGAATCAGACGATACAGTCTGGATTTCAGGTCGTTCATCTGCAACAGTTCATACTTCTCGTCGATTGGGAAGGGGAAGTTGCCCGAGATGAAATTCACCAGCACCTCGTTGTCGTCCAGGTTTTTCAGGGCGAAGGCCGTGTCGGGAGAAATGTCGTCCGAAAGGTCGATTATTTTTTTGCTCAGCTCCTTGCACGTATCTATCAGCGTCTTGAACTCATCCGTCTTTTCTTCCTCCATATTCTCCTCAATCAAGGATACTTTTCCTTTCAGGAAGGGACGAGTGCTTGTAATCTCCTCCAGTTTGACTTTGGGTCCGGTGGCCTGAAGTATGGCCGTAATGTTGCCTCCGGGCATTTCGAATACACGGAGCACCTTCCCGACAACCCCGATGGGGAACAAGTCTTTCTGCTTGGGAGATTCTATTTCACCTACTTTTTGCGTAGTGATTACAATCGATTCTTTGGTGCGGAATGCCTGGTTGACCAGTTTTAGGGTCGGTTGTCGTCCTACGCTGATAGGCATTACAATGGAGGGAAATATCATCAGGTTGCGTAGGGGCATGACGGGAAATTCCTTAGAAAGATCCTTAGGAGCATCTTCTGCCGAAACGGTTTCGAATTCGGCCATCATCGGAATGTCATCGCCTTCTGCGTCGATCAGAAAATCGTTATTTTTTTTCTTCTTTGCCATATTGGTTTCTCTCTTCTAAATTTAAGAAGCATTTTTTATTGTTCAAACGGCACAAAGGTAATCATTCCGTGTCGAATTTGGAAACTATTTGCTTCAAATACCTGCTTAAAGTATAAAAATAATGTGGGATTTGTCTGCATTCTGCCTGCATTTACGTATTTTTGGCGCAAATTTTAAGAAGAATATATGCCAAATCCTTTTTTTCAGTTCAAGCAATTTGTGGTGTATCATGATAAATGTGCCATGAAAGTAGGAACAGACGGTGTGCTGGCTGGAGCCTGGACACGGGTGGAGAATGCCCGCCGCATGTTGGATATCGGCACCGGAAGCGGCTTGATTGCCTTGATGCTGGCTCAACGCAATACAACGGCTTCTATTGTTGCAGTGGACATCGACGAGGGGGCTGTGGTGCAGGCGCGTGAGAACGTGGAGCGGTCACCCTGGAAACACCGGATTGAGGTGTGTAGGGAAGACATCCGCCACGTGCCGGAAGATTGGGGAACTTTCGATGTGATTGTTTCGAATCCGCCGTATTTTGTGGAGGACGTGAAATGTCCGCAACGGCAACGGAACACGGCGCGGCATACCGACGACCTGGACTTCGAAGCTTTGTTGTCGGCCGTTGCGAGGCTTTTGTCCGATTGTGGAACCTTTTCGGTTATTCTTCCGGCAGCGGCAGCCGCGGATTTCATTGCACTGGCATTGGGGAAAGGGTTGTTCCTTTCCCGTCAGACCTGGGTGCATCCTCGTGAGGAACTGGCCGCCAAGCGTGTGCTGATGGCTTTTGGCAGGAACCCTCTTCCGGAAACGGAGGTCACTCATCTTGTGATTGAGTCGTCGGTCCGTCACGTCTATACCCCGGAATTTGAGAATCTGGCCCGCCCTTTCTATCTGGCGCTATAATGTCATTTCTTTGAGAGTCTTCTCAGAATGTGCTGGTTAAGTAACAACAGTTGCTTGTGCTTTTGGGCAATGGTCGATGTGAGAGGACGCCGTCCGATGAAATCGGTGAAGTGCTGGAGGATGTTCAGCGGGGGAGACGGCATACGCTTGGGGCGTATCGGGGCAATGACATGAAGTCCCTGATGGATAATCTGGACTTCCAGGTCTTTTCCTCCCATCATCGGGTCGCCGTCGAAATGGAACACTCCCTCCTGAGCTCGGTGGATGACAATCCGTTTGTCCTTCATGGTCTTGATACGGCTGTTCTGGTCGAGGGTACGGTTGAACAGCTGAAAGGACAAGGAAGGTACATCCAGCACCGTGAAAGGTTCCAGAATGGTGATGTCCATCATGCCGTCGGTCAGGGAAGCCTGAGGAGCGATATAAGCATTGTTCCCGTACTGGGACGCGTTGGCACAGGCTATCAGGAAAGCCTTGTAGCGCACGGTACCTTCCGAATTCTCAATTTCGTAAGTCTCCGGCTGGTAGGTCAGGCTTTCGTGTAGGGTGTTTTCCAGATAGGTGAGCAGTCCTCTCTTGCCCGAATCGGCGAATTTCAGGCTCACGAACGCATCGAATCCCACTCCGCATGTACAGAAAAAAGGATGCTTGTCGATGATGCCATAATCAATGGTCTTGACAAGTCCGGCGTTCAGCACGTTGATAGCAGCTCTGGGTTCCATGGGGATATGCAGGTGGCGTGCCAGCCCGTTGCCCGAACCGCAGGGAATGATGCCCATGGCCGTATCCGTATGGATCAGTGCCCTTCCTATTTCATTGATGGTTCCGTCTCCGCCGATGGCTACCACGATGTCTGTACCTTCGGCGGCGGCCTGTGCGGCTATTTCCGAAGCATGTCCGGCATATTCAGTTTTCCGGATGGAATAGTCGTATTTGGATGCGTCCAGCTCTTGGCCAATCAGCTTTAGTATGAATTCTTTTCCGTGTGTTCCGGATATGGGGTTGACTACAAAAATGATTCGCTTTTTCGTGTCCATAAACCTGTTTCCTTAAATTTTGGGAGTACAAAAATAACATTATCTTTATAATCAGCGCCCTTTTTTGTGGATAATTAAACAAGAAACCATTTTTTTTAGTGGATTTGCGTCGGGTTTTGGAGTTTTTATTATCTTTGCACGTTCTTAGTGAAAAAGATGTAACGACAGGTTGCATAAGTATAAAGTTTAACGTAAGCTGGGATGCTTACCAGATACTTAGAATATGGGATTATTAGAGGAAAAATTTAGTAAATTCAGATTGCCTCAGATGTATATGGAAAGAGGCGTTTATCCTTATTTCCGGGAAATAGACAGTGCCCAGGACACAGAGGTGATGATGGACGGAAAAAAGGTGCTGATGTTTGGTTCAAACTCTTACATGGGCTTGACTCACGACCAAAGAATTATTGACGCGGCCATTGCAGCGACTCGCAAATACGGTACGGGATGTGCCGGTTCCCGTCTGTTGAACGGAACACTTGATATCCACGTGCAGCTGGAAAAAGAGTTGGCCGAATTCGTAGGAAAAGATGAAGCGCTCTGTTTCTCTACGGGTTTTACGGTTAACGAAGGAGTGATTCCTCAGTTGGCCGGACGTGGTGACTACATCATTTGCGACGACCGCGACCACGCATCTATCGTAGACGGACGCCGTCTTTCTTTTGCTACTCAGCTGAAATACAAGCATAATGACATGGAGGCTTTGGAGAAAGAACTCCAGAAATGCGAACCGGACGCTGTGAAACTGATTGTAGTGGATAGCGTGTTCTCCATGGAAGGCGACTTGGCCAACCTGCCGGAAATCGTCCGTCTGAAGAAAAAATACAATGCCAGCATTTATGTAGACGAAGCTCACGGTTTGGGTGTCTTCGGTCGCGAAGGCCGCGGTGTATGCGACCATTTCGGCGTAACGGACGATGTCGACCTGATTATGGGTACGTTCAGCAAGTCACTGGCATCTATCGGTGGTTTCGTAGCCGGTGACAAGGACGTCATCAACTGGTTGCGCCACAATGCCCGTTCTTATATCTTCCAGGCCAGCAACACACCGGCTGCTACGGCTGCCGCCAGAGAGGCCATTCATATTTTCAAGACCGAACCGGAACGTCAGCAGAATTTGTGGAAGATTACCAACTATGCGTTGAAGAGTTTCCGTGACGCCGGCTTTGAAATCGGTGATACAGAAAGCCCGATTATTCCGTTGTACGTGCGCGATACGGACAAGACCTTCGAAGTGACCAAGCTGGCCTTCGACGAAGGTGTCTTCATCAATCCGGTAATCCCGCCTGCCTGTGCACCGCAGGACACACTGGTGCGCTTTGCACTGATGGCAACTCATACCAAGGAACAGGTGGACTTCGCCATTGAAAAATTAATCAAGTGCTTCAAACAACTGGATTTATTGAAATAATAAATTATATCGTTTGACTTTTTAAAGGACTTTGAAAGGAGGTTTTTACTATGGGAGCTGCAGGTAATAAAAAACCGAAAGGCATGCATAAAAAACATGCGCCGGCTTATCAAGTAGAAGAGGCCATTCATGAAAATGACCTGAAAAAAGGAAAAAAGAAATAAATCATTTGGCGATTTATTTTGAAAAGGGTTATATTTAGAGTATCCGAAGCTCAGGCAGAGGAACTCGGATATAACCCTTTTTTTATTGTATATTGTTTTAACTTGAAGGAGATATGATACTGAATGAAAGAGACAGCCGCCATGAACAAGTGTTGCAGGTGGCACAGCAGATGATGACAGCCGCCCGCACGGCCCCCAAGGGGAAGGGTGTGGACATCATAGAGGTGGCCATGGTGACGGAAAGCAATATCCGCATCCTGTCGGACACGATGAAGCAGATGTATGAAGACAATGGGTTTAAATTCTTCCTGCGTGACGCCGACAATATCCTGCAGGCGGAGTGCATTGTGCTGATAGGCACCCATTCACATCCGCAGGGGTTGGATTGCGGACATTGCGGGTATGAGACCTGTGCCAGCCGCAAGGAAGGAGTGCCTTGCGCCATCAACAGCGTGGATGTAGGCATCGCCATCGGGTCGGCCTGCTCCGTAGCCGCCGACCATCGGGTGGATACGAGGGTCATGTTCTCGGCCGGACTGGCAGCCCAGCAGCTCGACTGGCTGGACGGATGCACCCAGGTGTATGCCATCCCCGTGAGCGCATCCTCCAAGAATCCGTTCTTCGACCGGAAGCCTAAGACAGAATGAATTTTTCTGCCGCATACGCTACGCCGTCTTCCTCATTCGACAGAGTGATGAAGTCGGCGTTTTCTTTTACCACGTCCTGCGCGTTGGCCATGGCAATCCCCAGTCCGGCGTATTTAATCATGGACAGGTCATTGAATCCGTCGCCGATGGCAATCATTTCTTCGCGCGATACCCCAATCTTTTCCAGCATACCCGCCAGCGACAGGGCCTTGTCGATGCCCTTCGGCACCAGTTCCAGAAAATAAGGCTCGGAGCGGAACACGCCCATGCGGTCTTTCAGGTGGTCGTACATCTCTTTCTCCAGTACCGCCAGACGGGTAGGGTCGCCCACAATCAGACATTTGGCAATGGGATGTTTCACGGCCTCCAGGAAGTTGTCCACCTTCTTGATTTTCATCACGTTGAGCAGCGCTTCTTTCAGCACGTATTCATCGTCGGGCTTTTCGGTCAGCACATATTCCCCGTCGTAGGTCACGATGGCGAAATCGTTCTTCTTGGCACATTCATACAGGTAGGGAAGCACCTCCGGGTCGAGAAGGTTCTTGCATATCACTTCCTTGGTTTTCCAGTCGGTGATTTCCCCTCCGTTATAGGCCAGGATGTATCCTTCGTATTTCTGAAGTTCCAACTGTTCGGCCAGAGGCACGATGCCGTAGGTGGGCCGTCCGGAAGCCAGTATGATTTTTATTCCTTTTTCCTGCGCTTTGAGAAGCGTTTCCCGGGTGCGAGTGGTGATTACTTTTTTCGAGTTGGTAAGCGTACCGTCGAGGTCTAATGCTAATAGCTTGTATTTCATAAAATAGTACTGTGAATCGAGTGCAAAAATACGGGAAAAAGTGTAATTGCGAAAATGCGGAAGCGGAAATGTGGTGCAAGTGGTGAGGTGGAGGGGGCGCTGGGTGGAAATAAGGCCTTGTGGTCTTGAAAAGACAAGGGCACAGACGAAAAAACACTTCCTGTTTTTTTACGTTTCGCGGGGCGGAAACGTAGGTTTTCCAGTCGGGAAATGTATGTCTCCGCAGGCAGAAACGTACGGTTTCCGGATGCGGGATGTAGAAAATGAGAGGGCGGATGGGGATATATGTAACTGCATTTTAGGGTTATGTGCAGGATTCTAATCGGGAAAAGGTCTTCGAAAAATGGTGTTTGTGAAAATAAAAATGGATAAATGCTACTTCTGACATTACAAGACCGTAAATAATAAAAGATGAGGATAATAAATATTAGTAATTTAAGTTTCTTTATGGATGAATTAAAGAAGTTTGATTCTCGTTTGAAAAGGGCTAAATAAATATAGCTGAAGCAGTGGATATTATAAATGAGTGCAGTTGATACAAGCCAATATATGACAGAGTTCAACCTTATAGTTATAAACGGGTATTGGCTCTCGCGTAGGCAGTTTTTCACCTATTCATAGATTACGCTTCCCTTTGGAAAGCTATCAAATTTTTCGTATCTTTCGCAAGAAAGTTGATAACAGAAAGTATATGAATATTTATGTGGATTTTTCTTTAAGGTTGTTCGTGGCAGGCCTGATGGGAGTACTCATCGGTCTGGAGCGGGAATACCGGGCCAAGGAAGCCGGCTACCGGACCCATTTTCTGGTGGCCTTGGGCAGTGCGTTGATGATGATTGTGTCGCAATATGGTTTCATGGATGTGCTGGAGAAAGATTTGGTGCGGCTGGACCCGAGCCGTTTGGCGGCCCAGGTGGTCAGCGGTATCGGTTTTATCGGAGCCGGAACCATTATCCTCTTGCAGAAGCAGGTGGTCCGCGGACTGACTACGGCGGCGGGGGTGTGGGCCACTGCGGGCATCGGACTGGCCATCGGAGCGGGTATGTATCTAATTGGTATTCTGGCCACATTGCTGGCGCTGGCCGGACTGGAGGTGCTCAGCTATTGCTTCAAGAGTGTGGGCATGCGGAACATGATTATTGAATTTACGGCGGGAAATCCCGGCGTGCTGAAAGACGTGTCGGCCCGGTTCAGTTCAGACGGCTTTCAGATTGCTTCGTATGAGATGAACAAGGTGTATGAAGACGGACGGGAGATGTACCGCATCTCGATGGTGATACGGGCCAAACGGGCGAATGAAGAAGGGTTGCTTCTGATGATGCTGCATGATTTTCCCGATATTACGGTAAACCGGATTGTGTGACCTTATGAAAAGGGGCGCAAAAGGCCATTGAATGTACATGCAGTAGTATTCAATGGCCTTTTGGGTCAGCCGATATAGACGTTGACATGCAAGAATAAGCGGTCTTCTTTTTCGTCGATGTCGAAATCTATTTTGTCTTCGCGTGCCAGCCACCCGATTGCGGCATTCAAATCTCTATCAGACAATCCGGATTCTTTTTTCAGTTTTTCGTATTCCCAATGTGCGTTGTCGGAAAGGAGTTTCCAGACAATCCCGGCGTTTGTCCCAATTTGAGTCTTGTCCATCATAGTTTTTGAATTTAAATTATTTTATTTGTTTACTGTCAGGGCGAAGATATAAATATTTTGTTGTTGAAGCAAGTTTCTGGCTGTCAAATTTATGTCCTGTGTGGTATTTTGCGAACATTTTTGGGACTTTTGGAACAGTGTTACAGAAATGTGACAAGTCTTTCTCGGATGGGGAGGTATTTTTATTCTTCATACCGTATCCTATTCCATTTTTTTCTTATAACTTTGCGTCAAGTAAAAAACGAAAATTATGAGAAGACATAAAATAAACTGGAAGGTTCCTAAAGGAGCGGAGTTGACCGAACTGGACAAGAAGGTGCTGTATTATCAGGACAGAGGCCATCTGGTTCCCACTCGCCAGTTGATCAAGACTCCGGAGCAGATTGAAGGCATCCGTCGAAGCGGGGTCATCAATACAGGGGTGCTTGATTTGGTAGAAAAAGAAATCCATGCCGGAATGAGTACGGCGGAGATAGACAAGCTGGTATATGAATACACAAAAGACCACGGGGCTATCCCGGCTTGCTTGGGCTATGAAGGTTTCCCGAAAAGCTGTTGCACGTCAATCAATGAGGTGGTGTGCCACGGTATCCCGAACGAAGAAGAAATTCTGGAAGAAGGCGATATCATCAACGTGGACTGTACGACGATTCTGGATGGGTATTATGCGGATGCTTCCCGTATGTTTATCATCGGGAAAACTACTCCTCAGAAAGAGAAGCTGGTCTGCGTAGCTAAAGAGTGCCTGGAAATCGGAATGGAGGCGGCCAAACCGTTCAGTTTTGTGGGCGATATCGGCCATGCTATCGAAAAACATGCCAAGAAAAACGGTTTTTCAGTGGTACGCGACTTGTGTGGCCACGGGGTGGGACTGGAGTTCCACGAGGAGCCGGATGTGGAGCACTTCGGAAAGAAGGGTACGGGCATGCTGCTCGTGCCGGGCATGGTGTTCACCATCGAGCCGATGATCAACATGGGAACCTGGGAAGTGTTTATAGATGAAGAAGACGGCTGGACCGTAGTGACGGAAGATGAGCTTCCTTCTGCGCAGTGGGAACATACGTTCGTGATGACGGAGCAGGGTCTTGAAATATTGACGCATTAATATATTAAGGTATAAAGACATTTTATGAGTACAATAATATTAGGAATAGAATCTTCTTGTGACGATACTTCGGCTGCGGTAATCAAAGACGGAGTGCTGCTTTCCAGTGTGATTGCCAGTCAGGCAGTGCATGAAGCATACGGGGGAGTGGTGCCGGAACTGGCTTCGCGTGCGCACCAGCAGAACATTGTGCCGGTGGTGCACGAGGCATTGAAGCGTGCGGGAGTAACAAAGGAAGAATTGAGCGCAGTGGCCTTTACCCGTGGACCGGGTCTGATGGGTTCCTTGCTGGTAGGGGTATCGTTCGCCAAAGGGTTTGCCCGTGCATTGGGTATTCCGATGGTAGAGGTAAACCATTTGCAGGGACATGTGATGGCGCATTTTATCAAGGAACCGGACGGTGAGAACGTGCAGCCCAGTCTGCCTTTTATCTGTCTGCTGGTATCGGGTGGAAATTCGCAGATTATCCGTGTGAATGCCTACAACGACATGGAGGTGCTGGGACAGACCATCGACGATGCAGCAGGAGAGGCCATCGACAAATGTTCCAAGGTGATGGGATTGGGCTATCCCGGCGGACCCATCATCGACAAGCTGGCACGTCAGGGCAATCCGAATGCCTTTACATTCAGCAAACCGCATATTCCGGGGTATAACTACAGTTTCAGTGGCTTGAAAACTTCTTTCTTGTATTCGCTCAAGGAGTGGGTGAAGGAAGATCCGGATTTCGTGGAACACCACAAGACCGACTTGGCTGCTTCGCTGGAGAAAACCATCGTAGACATCCTGATGGACAAGCTTCGCAAGGTAGTGAAGGATACGGGCATCAAGGAAGTGGCAGTGGCAGGAGGTGTTTCAGCCAACAACGGACTCCGCAACGCTTTCCGTGAACACGCCAAGAAGTATGGCTGGAACATCTTCATTCCGAAATTCGGCTATACCACCGACAATGCGGCCATGATTGCCATTACGGGATATTACAAATTTTTGGACAAGGATTTTTGCACTATAGACAAACCCGCTTATTCACGGGTAACCATTAAGTAATAATTTAGAAAAAAGAGATTATGTCAGTAGAAACCAAAACACTAAGTAAGGAGATAAGTGAAATCTTCTGGAGAGAAGGTTTTACATTGGCTACCGCAGAAAGCTGCACGGCTGGTAACGTGGCTGCCATTATAACTGCTATCCCAGGTAGTTCTCGTTTCTATAAAGGTGGAATCATCGCCTATTCAAATGAGGTGAAAGTGAATCACCTGCATGTGAATGCAGAAACATTGGAAAAATATGGGGCTGTAAGTGAAGAGACCGTGGTGGAAATGGTAAAAGGAGCCATGGAGGCGTTGGATACGGATTATGCAGTAGCTACATCGGGTATTGCCGGACCTGCGGGCGGCACTCCGGAAAAGCCTGTAGGCACCATCTGGGTGGCTGCCGGTTCGAAGGAAAAGGTGCTCACGGCCATGCTGAGTGAAGATGAAGGTCGCGAGAAAAATATCCAGGCTGCTACGGCTAAAACCCTGCAATTATTGCTGGAATTATGCCAAAATCAAGAAAATGAGGGGTAAAAGTGCAATTTATTGGTGAAAGATTTGTTTATATAAAATAAAATCGCTTACTTTGCACTCCGTTTGAAAGAACCATGGAATAAAACTATAAAAACTAGATAGAAATGTCGAAAATTTGTCAAA
>ERZ827496.359-NODE-359-length-66788-cov-4.803426_pt1 | contig 66788 bp, 51 predicted proteins | sample MGYA00519769_ERZ827496 | MGnify/ENA primary metagenome ERZ827496 (study PRJEB31778, sample SAMEA3449327) | human gut metagenome | biome: human gut; feature: human-associated habitat; material: faeces | place: United Kingdom | collected 2010/2012 ...
GAAATAATTATCCGCTTTTTCTACCGCCGAAAACCGTCTCTGCCGTACAATTGTATGGCGACGTGACAATTTTCGACGCTTCTGCATCTATTTTATCTCTCCCCGAACTCCCGAAAGTCCAAGACAGCACAAACCTATAAGATTCTCTGAAATGCGAAAATCACAAAGCATAAAATCTCACTTATCCCCATCGGGCTTCTTACATTCCCGGAAAAAACTGTTTGCAGCCATCAATGATAATTAAAAAGAAAGAGGAAAAGCTATGAAAAAGAACAGAATTCTTTATTCGCTGCTTGCGCTCGCACTCAGCCTGACATCGGTCATCGGTCTCGGCTCCTGCGGCGAGGCAAAGCCAGCGGAGACTACTGCCGAGACAACGACCGCAGCACCCGAAACGACCGAGGCGAAGCCGATCAAGACTCCCGACCGCGACATTAACGTTGCAGTCCTTGCCGGTCCTACCGGAATGGGCGCGGCAAAGCTCATCGCCGACTCAAAAAGCGAAAAGACCGAGCTGAGCTACAACTTCACCGTCGACACCAATCCTCCCGCAGTTGCGGCATCGGTCATCAGCGGTGAGTATGACATTGCGGCGCTGCCCACCAACCTTGCGGCATCGCTGTATAACAAGACCGGCGGCAAGGTCCTCTGCGCGGCTGTCAACACCGGCGGAGTTCTCTATGTTCTCGAAAACGGCGACACCATCCACTCGGTTGAGGATCTGCGCGGCAAGACCGTCTACTCCACCGGTCAGGCATCCACCCCCGAATATATCCTTAACTATATTCTCAGAAAGAACGGGCTCGAGCCGGGGACAGACGTAACCGTAGAATATCTGAGCGAGCACAGCGAGCTTGCGGCAAAGATGATCTCCGGCGAGGTCGCACTCGGTGTTCTCCCCGAGCCGAACGTAACCACCACCCTCACCAAGGGTCCCGAGAGTCTGCGCACCGCGCTCAACCTCACGACCGAGTGGGCAAGCGTTGCCGGCGACGAGTCGAGCCTGCTCCAGGGCTGCGTTGTCGTCCGCGCAGAGTTTGCGGAGGAGTATCCCGAGGCTGTGGAAAAGTTCCTCGAGGAATATCATGCATCGGTCGACTATATAAATACCGCCGACGACGCTGCGGATATCATTGCCGACTGCGGCATTGTTCCCTCTGCCGCTATCGCAAAGAAAGCGCTGCCGAACTGCAACATTCTCTACCTTGCAGGCGATGAGATGAAGGCACAGCTCAGCGGTTTCCTCTCCGTGCTGTTCGATGCCGATCCGACATCGGTCGGCGGAAAGTTGCCGGCAGACGACTTTTATTACGGCAGCACCAAGTAATTGACCCGAGGTTCCGTCGCCCGTGTTCTCCACAGGCGGCGGAATTTTTGTATATTCCGTCTCAAGCGCACGCTCTCTTCGACTCCTTCCCATATTCGACAGCGCTCCGGCACGGCGAGCCGCATAAGAAAATGTCCTCCGCGCGCCGAACGTGCCATGCTCCCGTCCGACATAGGCATTTCGCACTTGACACATATACCGTATACGTGATATAATTTTAGGTCGATAGAACTCGAAAAATGTATCACGGGATCCGCGAAAAAAGCGCACTGCCTCTTACCGCGCCTCAGGCAGCCGGTACGGCAGAAAAATGCAAAAATATAAAAAGGAATGCCCGCGCCGTGCGCCGAGGCAGACACTGTAATGAACTATATTGTATTTGAACACGGAATATATAACTGTGCACTCGAGCGAAAGCTGTATGCCTTCTGCCGCAGGAGAAAGCTCTCGCTGTGGAAGTTTGCTTTCATATATTTATTATATGATTTTCTCTACTATTTTCACATCATCAGCCGGCAGAAATATCTCGCAAAGCATTGGTCGTTCCTGCGCGAGCTTGACGTACCCGAGCTGTCGGTGACCGCCTTTGCGCGGAAAAACAAAAAGCGGCTGCATCTCCCACCCGATAACGTAACGGTGCTGAGCACCCACCCGCGCAAGGTGATAGAGCAGCTGACCGGAATGAAAACGGTCGCGGGTGAGTATTCCCCCATCAGCGAGACCTTCAGCGTCTACCGCGATCTGCGTGAGCTGCCCGAGGGCGAGTACACCGCATACGGCACCATGCGCTCGCCGATAATGCGCCGCGCATCCCGCCGCATAATGACCGACGGAGCAAGACTGTATCTCTCCCGCGCCGACTATGTGCGCCACTGGATACTGAAATATGCGGTGTCGATCTGCATTATGCTCGCAAGCTCGCTGTTCTGGACCGCGATACACCTCTACTATGCCTCGCGCCCGTTTGCGGCAAATCTGACACTCTTCAGCTCATATTTCTCACACCCGATGATATTCGTGCTGAATGCACTGCCGGCGCTGTTTCTCTGCACGGTATTCTATCTGCTGTCAAACCGCGTATCGGTCGCATGCTTCCTCTCGGGAGCTGTAACCTACGGCTTCGCGCTCGGCAACTACTTTAAGATCATGCTGCGCAGCGATCCGCTCATCGCGGCGGATATCGTGAACCTCTCGGAGGCTGCAAACATCTCCGACAGATATACCATAGAATTCACCCCGATAATGATACTGCTCGCGGTATTTCTGCTGCTGTACTGCGTCGTTATCCGACTGCTGTTCGAGGCAAGGATAAGGATCCGCTATGTGCGGCTCGTATCGCTGCTGCTCGCGGTCGTTATCGCCGTTCTCGGCATGAATTTCTATATGAGCGACAATGTGTATGAGACCTACGACAATACCGAGCATATCGACGTATGGTCGAGCATCGACCAGTATCTGTCCCGCGGCTGCTTCTATCCGTTTCTGCACAGCTTTTCGACCGCATTCGACAAGCCGCCGGAAAACTACGTTGAGCAGAGCGGTGCGGATATCCTCGCCGAATACGAGGACGAACACATACCCGTCGATGAAAAGGTCGATATCATCTCCGTAATGCTCGAAGCATACAGCGATTTCACCCGCTTTGACGGGCTGACCTTCACCGAGGATCCGTATGCCTTTTGGCATGAGCTGCAAAAGGAATGCTACTCCGGCTACCTCGTTGACGATGTTTTCGCCGGCGGAACGATATCTACCGAGCGCAGCTATCTCACCGGCTACGAATTTCAGCCGTCGTATACCAAGAATACAAATTCCTACGTTCGTTATTTCGCATCCGAGGGCTATCGCGTTGAGGGCAGCCACACCGGAAACGACTGGTTCTACAACCGCAAGAACGTAAACAAATACCTCGGCTTTGACAATTACTACTTTGCCGAGGACACCTACTTTGATCTCTCCGGCGGCTCGTACTGCGCCGACAACGATATTCTCGTACCAAACATCATCTCGCTCTGGCAGCAGAATGCGGAGGGTGCGGGAGATCCGTACTTCTCCTTTAACGTAACATTTCAGGGTCACGGTCCGTACGATACCGAGTACAGCCTCTTTGACCGCGAATACGTGGCAAATACCGGCTTCTCGAACGAGACCTACACCATGCTGAATAACTACCTCGACACCGTACGTCGGTCGGGCGAGGAGTTTGCAAAGGCGCTCGAGACTCTCCGCGCCTCCGACCGTCCCGTACTGCTCGTCATGTTCGGAGACCATATGCCGTGGATGGGCGACGGAAACAGCGGCTATAAGGAGCTCGGCATCAGCCTCGAGCTGTCGGACGAGGACGGCTTCTGCAACTATTACTGCACCCCCTACTACATCTGGGCAAACGATGCGGCTAAGGCGGTGCTCGGCGACAGCTTCGGCGGCAGCGGCGACCGCATCGGTCCATACTACCTGATGAACAAGGTATTCAGCCTCTGCGGATGGACCGGAAACGCATATATGCAATTTATGGATGACTGCATGCAGACCCTGCCCGTGGTTCACTCGAGCGGCGCATGCTTTACGCAGAACGGCTTGACCTATGTTTTGGACGAGCAGGAGGAGGATGTGCTGCATCGACTGAGAACGGTCCAGTACTATTACAGTCATCAATCGGTCGGTGACAGAAAATAATGCAACTATTCGGGGATGTCAAAAAGGCACTGACTTTTACGACATCCCCATTTTTTGAATTATCGTTTTTTACGATAATTCCGTTTTTCCCAAATCACAATATAACTATTATTCCGCATCATTACGAAAAGCCTTGATATACGAAATACTCGCTCGGCAGAGAGAAAGGACAGCATAATGCAAAACAGCGACAGATGCTCGGCGTATAACGTCGGTGACAACGGCGGCAAGGTAAATAAACCGAGCAGCCGCAATAATACTGGCGGCATATACAACGGCAGCAAGCACATAGGCGGCGCACATACCGATAGAAAAAACGGCAAAGGCAGCTCTCCGCGCTTTTCTCCCCTGCTGCGCGCTACGGCGGTCGTATTTTGGCTCGCCGTATGGCAGTTCGGTGCCGATGCCGTAGGCACCGAGGTGCTTTTGCCCTCTCCGCTTGCGGTACTGCGGCGGCTGTTCTACCTCATTCGCGAGGAGGATTTTCTCGCATCGGTCGGAGGCTCGCTCTGCCGTATAATGGCGGGCTATCTGCTCGCGGTACTGCTCGGTACTCTTATCGGATATCTGTGCGAGCGCAGCCGCACCGCCGAGCTGCTGCTGTCGCCGCTGCTCAGCATCATAACCGCGACCCCCGTCGCATCCATCATTATTCTGACCCTCGTTTGGATAGGCAAGCAGCTCGTTCCCTCGCTTATAGTCATGCTGATAGTGATACCGGTCGTGGCATCGCACACCCGCGCCGGGCTTGCGGGCATCGACCGCAGTCTCGTATCGCTCTGCCGCATCTACGGACTGCCGCGAACGGTCGTACTGCGCAAGCTGTATCTGCCGTCCATGCTTCCCGACTTATCGGCAGGACTGTCGACGGCTCTCGGTCTCGCGTGGAAATCCGGTGTCGCCGCCGAGGTGCTCGCCGTTCCGCTGCACTCGATAGGCGCAAACGTATATAGGTCAAAGCTCTATCTCGAGACCACCGATCTCTTCGCATGGACCGTGACCGTCATTCTGCTGAGCATGCTGATATCAAAGCTGCTCTGCGTACTGATAAAGCGCCGTGGGATGCGGGCAAGGTCCGATATCGACGGCACGACAAGCAATGCGGGTGAGTCTGAGAACGGTGACGACATAAGCCTGCCGGGAAATGATGCTGCAGATACGGAGAATTATGCTGCCGATACGGAGAAAACCGCCGACATAAGCGAATATGAGGGTGATGCCTCGGATACGAAACCGATCGGCGCACCGAAAAAACACATCGGTGCAGCGGCGCTCACTCATGATATCGCACTGCGCGGGATATGCAAGAGCTACGGTGACAAGGCGGTGCTGTATGAGCTTGACCTTACGCTGCAGGCACACCGTGTTACCGCGCTGACAGGAGCATCCGGAATAGGTAAGAGTACGGTCATGGGCATACTGTGCGGCGAGGTCAAGCCGGACAGCGGCAAGCTGCTCGGACTTGAGCCAGGCATGTGCGCACCGGTATTTCAGGAGCAGCGGCTGCTGCCGTGGCACAGCGCTCTCGACAACTGCGCGCTCTTCTCACCGCTCGGCAAAAAGCGCTATGCCGAAGCACTGCGTGAGGCATCGGAGCTGCTATCGTCACTCGGTCTTGACGAGCAGGCACAGCAAAAAACTCCGAGTCAGCTCTCCGGCGGCATGAATCAGCGTGTCGCCATAGCCAGGGCACTGATATCACATCGTCCCCTGCTGCTGCTCGACGAGCCGTTTCGCGGCCTTGACCCTGCGCTGAAGCGCCGTGTGATTCAGGTGGTGCTCCGGCACTCCGACACCGTTCTGCTGATAACACATTCGCCCGAGGAGGCGGAATATATGGGCGCGGACAGCTACCGGCTCGACGAGCTGATGAAGCATAGCAAAAGGCAGTAAAAATAATATATAAAAACAAAAGTGCATGTTAAAATTCAAACCTTAACATGCACTTTTAATTATAATGTAATATACAAGCGCCGAATCAAATGCGCCGCACCGTGATATCGCAGTATATCAGCCGCCGACTGCCGTAAGAAGCTCCTGAATTCCCTTGATGTTAAGCCCAGCAGCATAAAACATATCGTCGCCGTTATACGAGGGATTCATGGTCATCTTTTCCGTTTCAATAAAATGATGCGCATAGCAGCCGATAGCGCCTACCGGATCGCTGCCGGCATTCTCCCAACGATACTCTGCATTAATACAGGGTGTTCCAAGGCCGAGCTTTGTAACAGAGTTAATTACCGGGTCGGTCGCCTCGTCGATGGACAGAAGCGTTGCAACTATCAGCATATTCGTATTGAAATAGTCGGCATTATATCTTGCCTTGAGAGCGTCAACGTCGACCATACGGTCCTTGTATCGCTCCGCATCGGACTCGTTAGCAAAAATAAGCTCGCCGTCGTAATCGTAAATCACAGCGGCATTTTTAATATAGGCATTGAACTCATCAAGCGAGGTTATGATATCAACATAAAACGCATCGGTGTTTGCATCTGCATTTATTGCAGAGTACCTTACTGTATCGGTGAAGGCCCTTTTCGCACCGCAATAAGCGTATATGCCCAGATCGACATCAACTCCGGCGATCAGCTTCATGGCGCGAACAAGATCCTTGACATTGATCATGCCGTCAAAATTGGAGTCAAATGCGATAAGCGCATCGTTTGATAGCTCTCCGACCTCAAATGTGCCCGATATGTATTTCATACCTCTGACGATATCATGCGTATTGAGCTCGCCGTCACAGGTGATATCTCCGGCAAGATATGCATCAACCTCAACCTCGCGGTCCGCGGTATTGAATATCATCTTTTCATTATCGGTATAAGAGCCGTTCGTGCTAAGAAAGGTATAGAAGCAGCCGTCACGCATATCAACGGTATAATACACCGTCTCTCCTTCAGCGACCTCTGAAAGCTCGACTGCCTGTATCTTTTCCGCATCGCGATAGAAGCTGACGGTATAAAGCGGAGCCTCTTCCTCCGCGCCTACGCCGACCGACAGCACCGGTGCGGCGAGCATCGCAAGCGAGAGCGAAGCCGCCGCGATACGTTTTGCAAAATCCTTTTTCATATTATCTTTCCTTTCTGTAACACATGTAAATCGAGAAAATTTTGTCATGACAAGTATAATACTATCGTAAAAAGATGTCAATATTTTTGTATGATGAAACATCATAATTCAACCAAAAGTCGAGTTCGGCTATCATTATATCACATTAAAGCCGAAACAAGCTTCATAGCCGAAGCAACACAGTCGGGTCAGAGCCGCAAAAGTGCCGAAACCGTTGCCGAACAGCTCGCCGTGCCGTCTGTCAGCCCGTCACACGGTTATATTCCTGCAATCCGCGAATAACATATCGTCCGACAATGATTTCTCCGTCCTCGTATTCCGGAACATAATTTATCTTATCAAGCTCGATAAAATTATGCACGAAGCAATCGACCGCACCGACCAATCCATAATCCTCGTCATAATTGAACAGCCTGTAACTAAACTCAACGCACGGGATATTATATCCGTCCTCCATAACATCGAGCAGAATAGGCTCGGTCGACTCGTCGATAGAATAGATAGACGCTGCGATAAGCGTATGGTTGCTGAAAAATGCCTCATTGTACCGAGCTTTCAGCGCTTCCGCATCGACCGTTCTGCTCTCATAGCGGCCTCTGTCGCGCTCATCGACAAAGGTCAGGTCAGCCTCGTAATCAAACACCCGCTGAGCTGCGCTGATATATTCATTGAACTCTTCAAGTGTGTTAATGGTACTAATATAAAACTGAGAAACATTGCCCATTTCACGGGTCAATGCCGAATAATAATAATTATGCTTATACGACATCTGCCTGCCGCCGTACCATTCCAAGCTCAGATCAACATCGGCGCCTGCGATCAGCTTCATTGCACGGACAAGATCCTTAACGTCAATAACAGTATCGAAATTTGAATCAAAAGCCGTGAGCTGCTCGTTGTGTATCTCTCCTGTGCCGAAGCTCCCCGCTATATACTTCATTCCTCTGACGATATCGCGGGTATTGAGCTTGCCGTCGCCGGTAATATCACCGGCAAGATATGAGCTTATATCTACTGTGCGGTCGGAGGATGCGAATATCATTTTCTCATCATCTGTATAGGTGCCGTTTGTTTTCAAGGTATAGATAAAGCAGCCGTCAGCCGGGATCAGGGTATAATAGACAGGTGCATTATCGGCTATCTCCGAGAGATCGACCTTCTGCTTTTTTTGCGCATCGCGGTAATAGTTTATATAATAGCGCGGAGCTTCCTCCTCGGCTGCTATCCCGTTCGTAAGCGCGGGCGATACAAGCATTGCAAGCGAGAGCGAGGCAGCGGTGATACACTGCATGATCTTGTTCTTCATTCCTTTTTCCCTTTCTGTTTACTGCATATATGATTTCCGAATGTCACGCCGACGGCAAACTCATCAAATGTTATGCGCCGTCGACAACTAAAAGTATACCATCCGCGAGCAGATTTGTCAACATCTTACAGCGCAATTCGACAAGCTCAATCAACGGTAGAAAAAACGGAAAGTCATATATCACCCGAAGAATACCGCAAAAAGCAGAGAAAAACGCACAGCCGACGATGCATATCAGCCGTGCGTTCTTATTCTGTGATTCTGCTGCTTAAGCACCCGGCAGATCGTATCGACCTGCTCCGGTGTGATAATGCGACCGCGCATCTCGCCTCCGAGATAGTCGAGCGAGCCCTCCGCAGACAGCACCTGAGCGAAATTATTCTTAAACCGATAGTCATGACCGGTAAAGACAACTATTCCCTTTGCGCTGCCGTACTTAATGCCGCGCGCATCAAGCAGACGGCGTATAGCGGCGATATGTACCGCGTTTCGCTCGCAGGGGTTCTGAAACTGGACTATACGGTCGCCGTGGAACTGCCGCCAATCGCCGCGCATGGGATTCTCGATAAAGCCGTCCATATGCTTTTCCTCGACGGTAAATATCCCGCCTCGGCATACGACCACCATAGGTACAAGGCAGAGCGAACCGCCCGCCCCTCCGTCACGGTGGAGATAGATATCACGCAGCACACGGCACTGCTTGCCGAATGCGGTGAGGTACAGCTCGCGCAGATAGCCGCAGCCGCCCCTGCCGCTGAGCAGCAGCCGACGCTCGCGCAGAGCGCACAGCATCCGTCTGCCGAACAGAACCATAAAAAAAAGAAGGACGAGTATCAGCAGCACAAGAATTATTTTACTCCCCGCGGACATGATACATCGCCTCCTTTCGGTCGGAGCGGGATCGTATACCCGATATGCTGCGGCAAAGCGCAGTCGCCGGGATGCCGTATCGCTCCGATTTTTTTAATATTCAGTTTTCCGTGGGTCCGCACAGAGCGGAAGGGCTTACTTCTGCTTGCTCTCGAGGAAGCGAACAAGGTCGCCTACGGTGATAAAGGTGCGTATATCGTCGTCGCTTATTTCAACGCCGAACTCCTCCTCGCAGTGCATAACAAGGTCTGCCAGCTCGAGAGAGTTGACTCCAAGCTCTGCAAGTGCGGAATCCTCGGTGATATCGCCGCTTACCTGAAGCTCGTCAACGAGCAGCTTTTTGATCTTTTCAAACATAATATTCTCCTCCGTTAAGAGTGATTTTTTTGTTGTATTTCAAGCGGTTAGCCGCATGATGGTGAAATAACAAGCACACAGCAGATGCCGCATCACTTGACAAGGAATCTCTTTATCTTACGCGTGGTGGTCTTTTCAAACTCCTCGCTGCGCAGCTCGACATCGCGAACCTGCTTATAGACCGGCAGACTGCGATTGATGGTGTTCACCGCGTCGCGGATGAGCGCGAGCTTTTCCTCCTCGCTCTTTCCTTCGAGCTCGACAGCCTCGTCGCTCGGGTAGATAACGGCGGTAATGCGCGTATCGCCCGCAGAATTTTTTCTGCCTATGACAACGCACTCGCCGATAAGCGGAGAGGTATACAGATGCTCCTCTATCTCCTCGGGGAATATATTCTTTCCGTTGGAGAGGATGATGATATTCTTCTTTCGTCCGGTTATATAGATATAGCCGTCGGCATCCATACAGCCGACATCTCCGGTGCGGAACCATCCGTCCTCGGTAAATACCTCGGCGGTAGCCTCCTCGTTTCCGAAGTAACCGAGCATAACATTTCTGCCGCGCGCCTCGATCTCTCCGGTGCCGTCCGCAGACGGATCGGCGATACGCACCTCGCAGTTATCGACCGGCTGACCGACCGAGCGCAGGCGCACCTTGCCGTGGCGGTTGACCGCGATAAGCGGCGAGCATTCGGTAATTCCGTAGCCCTCGCATATTTCAATGCCGAAAGCATCAAAATCGCGAACAAGCTCGGGCGAGAGCGGCGCTCCCCCGCAGATGATGTAGCGAAGATTTCCTCCGAGACCGTCGAGTATCTGCTTGAACAGCTTTCTTCTTATATCAATGCCCGCGCGGTGCATTGCGGAGGACGCCTTCATAAGAGCGCGGACGCGGCGCGTCATGCCCTTGCGTGCTATCTCAGCCCATATGCGCTTATGCATCGTCTCCACATACAGCGGCACGACGATAAGCGAGTCGGGCTTGAAGGTCGTTATCGAACGCAGAGTATTTTTAAGACTGTCGTTGATATATACCGTTCCGCCGAGATTTGCGGCACCGAGGTGTCCGCAGGTTATCTCGTAGCTGTGATGCATGGGCAACAGGTCGACAAATGTATTGTCCGGTCCGAATATGGTACCGCGGCTGGCTGCGTTGACCGATGCGACAATGTTTGCATGCGAGAGCATAACGCCCTTGCTCGTTCCGGTCGTTCCCGATGTGAAGAGCAGCGCGGACATTTGAGACATATCAGCGGTGCAGTCATAATCAAGAAAGCTGCGGTCTCCCTCCTCCATCGCCTTGTCTCCGAGCGCAAGAAGCTCGGAATACGGGAGAATGACCGCATCTCCCGCGGAAGAGCTGCCGTCGGTAGTATCCGAGCCCTCTGCGGGAGCTATCGGGATGAAGTAACGTACCTGCGGCATCTGCTCTGCGAGCGAGGGCAGCACGTCGTTAAACTGCTCTGTATAGAATACAGCCTCCGCGCCGCTCAGATCGGAAAAGCGCGCGATCTCTGCGTGTCCGAGATCACGGTCGAGAGGAACGATAACGCCGCCTCCGCTGACCGCCGCGATATATGCCGTCATATACTCCGGGCAGCTCTCGCCGATAACGGCGACTGTCCTGCCCATAAGCCCTATGCGGCTCATACCCTCGCCGAGACGATAAAGGTCTCTGCGATAGTCGTTATAGGAAAAGCTGTAACGCGCCTCTCCTCTCTTATATATATACAGTATCTTATCGCCGTACAGCTCGGCGCTTGTTTCCACAAGGTCGCGCAGGCTCTTTATCTCCTTAGGCTCGTCGCGCCTAACGCTCAATGTTCTAACGGTTACTTCACTATTCATCTTCTCTGCTTCCTCTGTTCTGCATCGGCGTAATAAGCATATTACATCTTATTATACAACCGCGCCCACGCTTTGTCAAGTAAAAAGACCACGTGTACAGCAATCGTCTCTGCACCCGTGGTCTTACGATAGGGATAGATATAATATTCGGAGTGACGCTCGCAGAAAAAGCGAATTTCATTCCTTCGAATTTCTCATGGCTTCTCTGCCGTACTAAAACGAAATAATATCTTATTCATTTTTCGGCTCGTTTCGGCTCGGACTTTTTAGGGCATTCCCACTACTTCTTCTCGGAGAAAACGTATGCAAATCTTCCGATAGGAGCCGCATCGCCCTGCGAGTATAAGGTCATGATGTCGATCTTGCCGTCGTTTATCGCAAAGCCGTCTGCCCATTTGAAGGTGATATCGACCAGTCCGTCCGCACAGCCGATGAGCGAGCGCGGTACGGCAAACATGATCTGATCCTCCTCGACCTTCATATCCACCTCACCGATAACGGTGCTGCTGCCGTCGGACGCGAGGCGAACAAGGGGTGCCTTCTTACCGTCGGAGCTGCCGAGATTGACTGCATAGCCGAAGCCGCTGAAGCTGTTCTCCTCACCCGTTCCGATAAAGAGGGTCATGCGTCCCTCCTTACCGCTCGAACGGATGTCGTTCGCGGTCTCGGCATAGAAATAGATATTATCCCTGCCTCTTGCGGTCTTCATCAGGGTAAGGTCGTTTCTTCCGCTGTAATCGTCGTAGCGGATGCCGCCGAAGCCGGTCATGCTTCTCGAACCGATATCATTCGAGTAGTCGGTATATACGGCGGTTATCTCGTCGCTCTCCCACTGTGCAAAGCTGCCGCCCACATCTATCGTAACATTGCGCCCCGTGTTTACGCGCTTTGCGCTGCCCTTGTACTCGGCAATGCGCTCAGCCATCTGCATGTAGTAGTTATCGCCGAAGCCGCCGCTCATAGGCTCGATATCACGGCTGCAGTTCGGTGTTGCGCAGTCGATGAAGAGTATCGGCTCGCCGGGTACCATCGTCGGGGACTGACGCTGTGCGACCCACTCGTTCCAGCCGGTGATGAATATCATCTCGGTATCCTGAGCGATAGCGAAATCAAACTGCTCGTCAAAGTTATAGCCGTACTGCTCCGCGCCCTCGGAGGTATCGTTTGCACCGTTGTGCCAGCTGCGCGTACGGTCGTTTCCGCCGTACCATGCCGTTGCGCTGAAGCGGCTCGTTGTCGAGTGCTGTGCGACCGAGACGCTGATGACCTCGCGTCTGCCGTCAACGCCGTACACCGCATCCTCGGTAAGCAAGCGGCCGAACTCCATCCACGGGAAGCCGTTGCCGTTGTCGGTACGCTCCGCGTTCGGCCACTGCGACTCCTTGATAGTAAAGTAGCTCTTGAGCTCGTCGTCCGCCTCTGCGGAGACACCGACGATCATAGGCTTTCCGTTCCAGTTGAACCAGAGCTTATCGAGATTCGGATAAGCCTTGCGCAGGTCTGCATTGTTGTATATCTGATCGTAGATATTACGCATGGTCGCGCCGGAGTTCGAGTTTGTATAGAATGCGAGCTGAGGCACATCAATGCCCTTTTCGTAATACTCGTTCCATATCTCGATCATCTCATAGACGCGCTCGGTATATGTAAAGCCGTTCGTCGCGTCAAATACGATGAAGTCAACACCGGCATCCTTCAGCATCTGAAAATGCTTGCGCATTACCCACGTATCCGCAGAGCGGTAGTAGCCGAAGAGCGGCTCACCCCAGAAATGGTGCGCACCCTGAGCTCCGCCGCCCGCTGCAAGCCAATTCGCCTCGGAGCGGATGGCGCTCGGATCGGAGGCGACTATCTTGTCATTGTCGTACGGACCGTCCGTACCGTGCTCTCCCTGCCAAAGAAAGTAGAATATACCGACCTTCTTTTCGTTAATGCCGGAGTCGGTGAGCGGAACGGTCCTGCCGAGCGAGTCTGTGCCGGCAAGTGCGCCGTTTACCTCGGAATACTCGCCGGTATAGCGGTCGGGATCCTCGGGCAGCGCATCGTCCTCAACGATCGGGCCCGGCTTGTTATTTTCGGGATCCGATATATATTTCATCAGTCTGATGAGGTCTCTTGTGTCCACAATTCCATCTCCATTCAAATCGGCTCCGTGGGCTTCTATGCCGTCACCGTTTGCCGCTATATATTTCATTAAGCGAACAAGGTCTCCGGAGTCTACGCTGTTGTCGCTGTTGACATCGCCGTAGACTCCGTGCTTGCCGAGGCAGCTCACGGTGATAGCCGCAGCAATCGCCGCAGTGATGAGCCCTGCTGCCAGCAGATATCCTTTAAAATTTTTCTTCATTCTGTACAACGCCTTTCCGCAGTGCCGCGCTTCTTTAAATCATTACCTTTATATTTCATTTCACCGATGCGCCGCGGCACGCCGCGACCCCGGTCGCGACCGACCTGATCCATTCGGCAATATCCGAGCACACCTCGTGCTTCATAACATCGTTCAGTATTTCATGCCTGCCGCCGTGATACAGCTTCATGCTCAGCTCGCACAGCTCGGCATCCGACAGCCGATCGTATACCTCGCGTATGCCCTTACCGTTCTCGCCGAGCGGGTCGGCATCTCCGGCTATGAGCAGCACCGGCAGCGACTGCGGCACACGTGCGCTCCACGGCTCGCCGCGCTTATCGGAGATATCCGACAGCATCCGGAACAGCTCGCGGTACGCGCTGACCGAAAATGTAAAATTGCAGAGCGGATCCGCACGGTATCGCCTGCGAACCTCGGGATCGGAGCACAGCCATGAATCACCGTCATGCTCCTCGGCAAAGGCATCGTTGTAGCCGCCGAAGGACATTGCCGCAAGTCTGCGGCTGATATGCCTTTCGCCGCGCAGCCGCGCAAGCGTAGCTGCGAGCATGACCGCCGCACGCAGCGGCTGATTTCCCGCGCTCGTACCGCATATTATCGCGCCGTCGATATCGTCGTATTTAACAATGTACTCACGCGCCACAAACGAGCCCATGCTGTGACCGAGCAGGATGTACGGCAGCGACCGATAGGTCTGCCTCACTATGCCGTTCAGCGTATGCAGATCGTCGACAAGATTACTAAAATCGGTAAAGTAACCGAGATCACCGTTCTCCTGCGCACATCTGCCGTGACCGATATGGTCGTTTCCGCAGACGACAAAGCCCGCAGAGGTCATAGCGTCGATAAAGCCCTCACTCTCGTAACGCTCGATATATTCGCACATACCGTGCGAGATCTGTAATATCGCAGACGGCACAGCCTCCTCGGGCGTCCAGATAAACCAACTCGTTCTGCTGTGTCCGTCAGAGGAAAGAAAATCGCCGCTGCGCTTTTTGCAGCCCATGCTACGCCCCCCGTTTTCGTTTTTTTATTTATTCTTTATTCTATTGTCTGCGTGCCGCCGCGCATCGTCAGCACGGTACAGAGCTTATGACACGATAACGCATACCGTGTGCCGTATCGGCATGCCGCACGCGTTTCGTGACGTATAATACCGCTATTCAATAGTACCGATAATAATTATAACAGATTTGATCCTGCGAATCAACAGGATAAGACTACTCAAATATTAATTTTTTTCCTCCGCCGAAAACGAAAAAGGGTCGGGGGAGATCGGTATTGTCCGACCTCCCCCGACCCATCGGAGACGAGTACCGTCAGCGGGAATTATTTAGTTAAGGAAGGCTCCCGCAGGCGGCAGATACTGCACGTATTTTTCTCTCCGCACGAGCCGATAACGGCTCGATTCGATATTCCTGCCGACCTGCTATCTGCAATTGCAGACCGACGTGAAAGGAATATTGTTATTCAGATAACATAATACATAATATTATATTACATCGACAATTATATCATTGAGACAGCAAAATGTCAAGACTCTTTTAAAAATATGGCATATTTTTCTTGACGAAATCCATTTTTTGTGTTATATTATATACAGTAAAAGGCAGATATTGCCCGATGAAAGAAGATTTTCGTCGTTTTGAGTAGATTTTTCACCCAGGTCTCGGGTATATTGAGGGTCATAATGCGTCAAAAATCGCACATCCTGCCGAAGCGCGCACTATTCTCCTTCGAGAATTGACATCATTCCGCAAGAGCAGTTATTTTCCACGGGAATAACTGCGGGCAAAGCGGAGAAAATATACCGTGACCGCCGCCGTTTTACCGAAAGGAGTTCAACGTGAATATTATTAAATTTGTAACAAACGGTGCCGAGACCGTCGGCTCCGTATACAAAAGCTGTGAAAAGCGCTGCCCGTACGAGCTGTCCGCCAAGGGAAGCTGGCACTGGGGCATACGCCGCGGCTCGGGCGAGATCGCGGGACTGAGCATGCACGGAGACTTCTCCGTTCCGGTCGTGCGCATTCTTGCCGCCGTCGTTTGCTTCGCCGCGACCGTTATTGCGGGAAGTGTTCTCGGCAGAATGCTGTTTCACCTGAAATATAAGAAGAGAATGAAGTGATTCCGGCGTATCGGTATATGCCGCACCCGCGATATCGGCATCGCGACGCTGCGCGCCGTATCTGAGGTCTCGCTGCCGCGCAGCTGCACACTCCGGTCGACGCTGCCGTACAGCTCCGCACTATGCACCCGGTCGATGCCGCCGCGTTTTACGTACCGGCGGCTGACATACCGCGCACCGTGCGTATCGGACTGCGGCTGCCGTACCGCTCTTCGTCTGTGCGGCGCGGCTGTGCCGGCGACTCCGCCGCGCCGATAGATCGGCAAAATGTGTCGGGACGAGTCGGCACCTGCCGCAGGCGCGAAAAACGCCGCACGTGTCTACACAGCGCGAACATATACCGACCGCCCCGCATACCGTCATCTGCTCCGGCTTTATAAGAGGAGACGGCTGAGTTCTATTGTATATAATTTACAAAATTTAACAGAAACATTGTGTAATATTTTTCCAATTCGTGCATTGAATAATATTCCATTTTGTGGTAAAATATTGCCGTAATAACAGAAGTACGGACTCTGTAATTTGCGGCTCTCCGTCGAGCAGCGTCCGAATATACAGCTCTGACGGAGCCGATGCGTGAGCGCTCCGAAGAAAGGAATGGAAACATAATGGAACAAAAAACAAGCATACTTATAGCCGATCCGAACGAGGAGTTCCGCCGCAGCTGCCGCGAACGCCTCTGCGCATTCGGATATTCCGTTATCGCAGAAGCGCGTGACGGAGAGGACGCTCTCAGCAAGATCGGAACTATCCACCCCGACATTGCCATCGTCGATGCATGGCTGCCCGGACTTGACGGTGCAAAGCTGATACGGGGCTGCAAGATGCTTAGCTACGGCGGCGATACCCCGCCCGCATTCCTCGTTATATCCGAAGCAATGACACCTACGATGCTCTCCGACCTGACAAGGGCAGGCGCGGACTACATAATGATGAAACCCGTCGACGCGGCCAATCTGACCGAAAAGGTCGCATACCTCGCCTCTCAGCGTCACGCCCCCTCGCGCGGTGTGCTTGAGGGAGGCGATATGGAAACGCAGGTGACAAAGGTCATACATCAGATAGGAGTGCCCGCGCACATCAAGGGTTATCAGTATCTGCGCACCGCCATCCTCATGACGATAGAGGACAGCGACGTTATCAATTCGGTGACCAAGATACTCTATCCCTCGGTCGCAAAGCAGTACTCCACCACCTCCTCCCGCGTCGAGCGTGCAATACGCCACGCGATAGAGGTCGCATGGGACAGAGGCGATGTCGATATACTCAATTCGTATTTCGGCTTTACCATTCAGAATAACAGAGGAAAGCCGACCAACAGCGAATTTATAGCTATGATAGCCGACAATCTGCGCCTGTCCAACAAGTATTCGTGATCCTTTTCGGCAAGAGCTGTACGCTCAATATTTTTCCGCATGGTTTTCTGCATAGATTTATCCTGTTTTCTCCGATTTTTTTCTAAATTGCTTTCTTGTATTCCTCCATCTTTTATATTCTCCTTTATTTCAAAGGCAAAAGGCAGGGCGGCGCTCTGCCTTTTGCTTTTTTCAGACGCGCCGCACGATCCGAAAAATGTGTGTTTCCCACGACACCGCATATAACGGAAATGCCCGTACCTCGGAACCGCCGAGCAGCGCGGGCGGCACTTCCGCAAAAAGCAGCTGTCGAAACAGCCGTAAAAAAGGCAAATGATTGACAAAGCCGCCGCACGGTGATATAATGAGCACAGTTTTTACACTCCGCATAGGCGCGCGGGATCGGAAATGCCGACATATCACCCTACAAGCCGTGGGCTTATGTAAGACGCGCCGTCCGCACCGGGCAGACCGACGGTCTAATGCCTTGTACGAGGCAACGAGCACACCGCACATTGCCAGGCAACACAGACGAACATAGGAGATATTTAATGAGAGAAAACAAGAATATTGGGAGTGAACTTGACGCCACCGCCCTCAGAATACGCGGCGGAGGACGCAGACTTGTCGCAGCCGTCATCATAGACATAATCGCAGCGCTCGCGGTGATAGTTTTCGGTGTGCTGCTGTGGTCGTCCGGACTGCTGCCGCTGAAATTCTTCATTCCGCTGTGCGTTATCCTACTGCTGCTCTGCGGAGTACTGACCATCCTCTCGCTGGGAGGCAGACACCTCCTGCGCCCGACGCTCGGCATGATATTCAATCTGCTGCTCGCCCTCGCCTGCGTGCTCGGCTCGTATATGGTGACCAAGGGCGTTGACACCCTGCGCGATATAATCGGCAAGCGTGAATCGAGCAATCATGTAGGTATATACGTCCGCACCGACGACCCCGCAAAGGACCTGCAGGACCTCGAGAGCTATGCCTTCGGCATACTCGGCGATGAGGACCGCGAAAACACCGATGAGGCGATCGCCGAGCTTGAAAAAACTCTCGGCGACGGCAAAAAGATCAGCTACACAGAGTACAAGAACAAATTCTCGATGGTGAGCGACCTACTCTCAGGCAAGCTCGGAGCTGTATTTCTCAACTCGTCGTATATCGACGTTATCTCGGACGTAGAGGGCTTCGAGGATCTCGGCAGCAAGCTGCGTGAGGTATACTCGGTACGAGTCGTTTCGGATAAAACAGACAACAAGACCGACATCAAGCAGCCCTCCAACACCGGCTATCCCGACGGCGTTTTCACCGTATATATGAGCGGTATCGACACGCGCAGCGGATACCTTGTCGAAAAGAGCCGCTGCGACTCGAACATTCTCGCCGTCATAAACTCCAAGACCAAGAACGTGCTGCTCATCTCCATCCCCCGCGACTACTACGTCGAGCTTGCGCTGCCGGAGGCAAACGGTGCCAAGGACAAGCTCACTCATGCCGGTATCTACGGAGTTCAGTGCAGCATGGACACGGTAGCAAAGCTGTTCGATATAGATGTAAACTACTATTTCCGCGTCAACTTCGGCGGCTTTGAGCAGATAATAGACGCTCTCGGCGGCATTACCGTCTATAACGACTACTATTTCGAGTCCACCGTCAGCTTCTTTGAGGACGAGGCGGGAAGGTACTACTCGTACCCGGCAGGAGATATAAATCTCACCGGCGAGGCTGCGCTCTATTTCGCGCGCGAGCGCCATGCAGTGTCCGGCGGAGACCGCGGCAGAGGACTTAATCAGATGAAGGTCATAGAGGCGGTTGCCGACAAGATGATGTCCCCTGCAATACTCAAGAATTACAGCAATCTGCTCGATCAGATAAAGGGTAACTTTGAAATGAGCATACCCTACGATACCGTTTCCGAGCTCGTCCGCGAGCAGCTCGATTCCGGCACCGACTGGAAGTTCACCACATACAACGTCGACGGCGCGGGAGACAATCAGCCGCCCTATTCGCTCGGCGGTCTGTATGCATATGTCATGGTTCCCGACGAGAGCACCGTCAGCACCGCAAAGGATCTCATCTCGCAGGTAGTTGACGGCAAGGACCCGGTCGTTCCGGAAACATCGGCAGCCGGCAATTGATAAAAGGCTGGATAAAAGGCTGCCAACCGGCTCGCCGGCTTCCGAGGTGCTCGGACACGATCGCCGGTATCATGCGACCGCATACGGTCATGATAACCGATGTGCTCCGGTACTCGGTAAAGCCGATACTTTGCGGCGCTGATTACCGATAACCGATATATTATCACTATCACATTCGACCCGATATTCAACACCGTACACGGCGGGACAGCACATACGCCCGCCGCGGCAAGGACATCTGCCTGAAAGGAGAGCACCATGAAGGAAAAGCTGTTATTTATACTTAATCCTAAAGCAGGTACAATGCGCGGAAAGGACAATTTTTACGCCGTCTGCGGCACATTCTGCGATGCAGATCTCGACCTTTCCATACGAATGACCCGCGCGCCGGGGCATGCAACTCAGATAGCGCTCGACGAGGCTGCGGGATATGACAGAATAGTATGCTGCGGCGGCGACGGCACCCTGCACGAGGTAGTCTGCGGACTGATGCAGCTGCCCGAGGACAGCCGCCCTCCGCTCGGATATATCCCGGCGGGAACGACAAACGACTTTGCGACCAATTTCGGTCTGCCGACAAAGCCCGCTCTCGCAGCCGAGCGGATAGTAAATCCCTCGATAATAAGCATAGATGTGGGCGTGTTCGGCGAGCCGTCCGAGCATAATTATTTCACCTATGTAGCGTCGACCGGAGCCTTTGCGGACTCCTCCTACCGTACGCCGCAGAAGGTCAAGAATGCCATCGGATACCTCGCATATATCCTCGACGGCATCACACGGCTCGGCAGTATCCGCCCGATACACATGCATGTCGAGGCGGACGGTAAGGTCTTTGACGACGAATATATCTATGCCTCGGTATCGAACTCCACGACCGTTGCAAAGATGATAAAGCTCGACAATATCGGCGTCGATATGACCGACGGTCTGTTTGAGCTGATACTCATAAAGCGCCCGAAAAATCTGCGCGATACCCGCGAGATAGCCGAGGCGCTGCTCTCTCCGAACAGCCCTAAGGCGGAGATAGTGCGCGCGCAGTCGAGCGAGATACACTTCTGCCTTGACGAGGGCAGCGCATGGACGCTCGACGGAGAGATGGCAAATGCACCGTCCGATTTCACCGTTCGCAATCTCTGCCGAACGCTTAAATTCATTAAGTAAACGCGCCGCACAGAGCGAGGCGATCGCGATAAAAAGCGCAGTGTAAAGCCGCTCCGCGCCGCCGAGCCTGTGCAGCTGCGGCATCCGCCGCAAATAAAATACCAGCAAAGGAAAAGAAAATGCTCTTACAGACAAACGAAGCACACACCGCCGAGCCTACCGGCACCAAGACAAGAATAAGCCGCCGCACCGCAGCGCTGACCCTCTCCGCAGTATTTACCGCAGTGATAGCGGTCTGCTCGCAGATATCAATCCCGCTGCCGGTCGGTATCCCGATAACGCTCCAGACCTTTGCGGTCGCGCTCTGCGGCTTTACCCTGCCGCTGCCCTGCGCACTCGCCTCTATCGGCGTTTATATCGCACTCGGTGCTGTCGGCGCACCCGTATTCTCGTCCTTCGGAGGGGGCATCGGCGTGCTTATCGGAAAGACCGGAGGCTTTATATTCGGATTTATCGCAATGACCCTGCTCTGCGCGCTCGGAATGCGTCTCTCGCGCCGTCCGCTCGCACCGGTGCTCGGCTTTGTCGGACTTATGCTCTGCCACTGCGCAGGCGCGGCACAGTATGCAATGCTCTCCGAGATTACCTTTGCTCAGTCGTTTCTCGCCGTTTCGGTACCGTTCCTTATCAAGGACTTTGCGTCGGTAACGCTCGCATTTCTCATCGCGCTGCGCCTGAATAAGGTCATCGCCCGCCGCATGCCGCTCTGATAAGCGAAATAAAAAGCGAATTAAAAGTGCCCGGGCGACCGAGATATTTCGGTCACCGGTCGACTGCATAATACCATATCAAGCCCGCATGGCGGGGAGCATAGCTCCCCGCCATGCGGTATTTTATCTGCCGTAAACTCATCTCTTTACGACAAACGAAACATAATCCCCGAGCGCGTGACAGACGGGCACATATACCCTGATACCGTCGGGCACGTAAACACCGCAGCTGCCCGACGGAATTCCTTTTTCCATCGCCGCAAGCGCCGCATTTATATAATAATCCTCACCGAGCTGCTCGCTTGCAGCGAGCTTCAGCGTATCTATGTCTGTTCCGTCGAGCTCTCTGAGCGGGTCGATCGTCTCGCCCGTCTTTATATCCGCGTTGACGGTAATAACGATATTGCTCGGGTGAGCAGCGGACAGAATATTAAAATCCCCCTCAAATACAATACTTACATATCCGTCATTGATATACGGAGTCTCGTATGACAGCTTAAGGGACGATCGCGCTACGCAGCTTTCCCCATCAAAGACAAACGTTCGCTCCGCGGTATGCTCCTCATTCTCGAGAAAATTACGCACCTCGTTCGAATCGAACAGTGCCGCTCTGACCGTCTCGTTCAGCGCCGCGCAGTCGTCGCCTTCGAAATACGGATAGGTTATATCCATATTCTCCTCGGTATATGTTTTGTCGCTGTACTTCAGCTCTCCGCACGACGGCAGAATAACGCACACAAGCGCAAGCAGCATCACGGACAGACGGCGGAATGCGGAAGCCGAGAAGCGAGCTGCCGACCTGCGGATATTCGCCTCCGAGCGAGCTTGCGCAACCGAGCGCATATTAGATTTCGTCGGTTTTTTCGTTTTTCCGTTCATGGCAAAGCTCCTTTTAACTATTTATTTTATAACAGCATCGCGCCTCATCGGTCAAGCATAAAATTCGGCACACTGTCCGGGTAAACGGCAATATCACTTGCGGCGGCAGCGAGATAGCATCCCTCTCCGCGCTCGGTCACGGCAACACTCCCGTTTTCTTTTACGAGCAGCGTAATATACCGATTATATTCGTCGGTGTCCTCGGGATCGCTCACGGTATAATCAACATTCACAATACCGCAGTCGCGGTAATATATATCAGCGATCTTGCCGCCCTCGCTCGCTATCCGCTCAAAGATCTCGGCTGCGCCGTCGCAGCGCAGCAGCTGCGCCTCGGTTATCGCGATCCCGCCGTACTCGTGCATTTCATGACGGCTGTCATCCCAGAAAAAGAAGTACCGCTTCCATGTCCGTCCGCCGCCTTCAACGGCGAAATCCGTCTCGCTGTAAAGCAGCGAAAAGGCAGCATCCGGAGTATATCCGTCATATCCCGCAGAGGAGGAATTTACAGTATGACACGGCATCGTTTCAAAACTGCCGCCACGCACAGTCGGAGCAAGTTCGACAGGCACGCCGTCAAAAACGGCAAAAAAGCGATTTACATTATTAGTTGTAAAATACCGCGATAGAATCAGCACCTTGGTATCTCCGAAATATTGCAGCATACCGTCGCAGACATAGGATTCGCCGTATTCGCTCCCGGTAATACGAGTATATTTTCCACCGTCCCGATAATACAGCTCGGCTGCAAAGTCACCTGTCATTTTATAAATATCGCCGCTTCCGGCAAGGATAAAATCTTCATTTTCTCCGTCAGAGTCAAAGTCGCTTGTGTACGTAAGTGCAGTACCGATATCGGTCGGAGGTTCTTGCAGTAATGCATCGTCTACGGTCGTAGAGATGTCGGCGCTTTCGGTCGTTTCCGAGCAGCCGCTCTGCGCACCGCCGTCAAGCGCATCATTGCAGCCGGAGAGCAAAAATAGGCAGGCAAATGCCGACAATAAAAATGCAGCTGTTTTTTTCATCGTTATGTTCCCATCAAATAAAAAATTCGGCAAATCAAGCCGCGTATATCATATCGCTCCGATACCATTATATCCGGCGATCCGGCAAATGTCAATCAACAAATAAATAAAAAAACAGCGATAAAGCAAAAAGAGAACGGACTGCCGTCCGTTCCCCGAATGTTATATTTATGTTTTCCCGATTGACAATTCACTCCGCGATAGCATACTTTTCGGCATACTCGGCATAGCGTCGGTCGTAATCGGAGTTGCCCTTTTTGGTCGCGCGAAGCAGCTCGTGCGTATTGAGATTATGCTGAGCAGTGTCGATAACGCAGCCCGCGATATTCGAGCAATGGTCGCTGACGCGCTCGAGGTTGGTCAGCATATCCGACCAAACAAAGCCTACCTCGATGCTGCACAGTCCCTCCTGCATACGGATGATATGACGGGTGCGCAGCTGCTCCTTGAGGCTGTCGATCACCTGCTCGAGCGGCTCGACCTTGACAGCAACGGCGGTATCGTTCTCCGAGAATGCGCGTACCGCGAGATCGAGTGTCTCACAGACCGCAGAGGAAATAACATCGTATTCACGCAGTGCCGGCTCGGTCAGGGTGAGGTTCTTCTCGCGCAGCTCCTCCGCAGAGCCGAGAATGTTTACCGCATGGTCGGAGATGCGCTCAAAATCACCGATGGATTTGAGGATAGCGGTCGCCTCCTCGCTCTCGGCGCTTCCCATCTTGGTAGAGCTGACCTTGACAAGGTAGCTGCCGAGGATATCCTCGTACTTATCGCATTCGCTTTCATCGCGGCGGATGCTCTCGGCAAGAGCCGGAGTATAGCCGGTGAAGCAGCTGACCGAGTTTTTGAGCGCACGCGCAGCGGTAGCCGCCATCTCGAGCGCTACCTTTCTGCTCTGGTCAAGCGCAAGCGCGGGGGTGACGAGCAGACGCTCGTCGAGCAGGCTCTCCTTTTCTTTTTCACCGTCATGCTCCTTGCCGTCGGGCACAATAATGCAGACGAGTTTTTCGAGCAGACCGCCGAGCGGGAACATTAGAGCGGTGCAGAGAACATTAAAGATAGAGTGAATGATCGCAATTCCGAGCAGCGTTGCGGATTCACTCAGGATCAGCGGCGCAAGCAGCGCGCGAACGATGCAGTAAACCGTGAGCCATACCGCCGTTCCTATAACATTAAACGAGAGATGCACAAGTGCGGCGCGGCGTGCGTTTTTATTCGTACCGACCGAGGATATCAGCGCCGTAACGCAGGTACCGATATTCTGACCCATTATGATCGGAACAGCCGCACCGTAGGACACCGCACCGGTGGAGGCAAGCGCCTGAAGAATGCCGACGGAGGCAGAGCTGGACTGAATTATTCCGGTCAGCAGCGCACCGACGAGCACACCGAGAACGGGATTCGAGAACATGAGGAACAGCTGCTGAAAGCCGGGAACATCCCCAAGTCCCGACACTGCGCCGGTCATGGTCTCCATGCCGTACATAAGGGTGGCAAAGCCGAGCATGATGAGTCCTGTGTCGCGCTTTTTATCCTGCTTGCAGAACATATACAGCACTATTCCGATGAGCGCGAGCACGGGTGTAAACGATGCCGGCTTGAGCAGACGCACCCATACATTATCGCCGCTGACGCCCGCAAGGCTGAGTATCCACGCGGTCACGGTGGTGCCGATATTCGCACCCATTATGACGTTTATCGACTGACCGAGCGTCATAAGTCCGGAGTTTACAAAGCCGACGACCATAACGGTGGTCGCAGAAGAGCTCTGTATGATCGCAGTCACACCGAGACCGGTCAGCAGACCGCCGAGCTTGCTGCCGGTCAGCTTGCCGAGTACGGATTTCAGTCCGTTGCCGGCGCGGCGCTCAAGAGCCTGCCCCATCAGGTTCATACCGAAAAGAAACAGACATAAGCCGCCTATCATGGTCAGTACGTTAAAAATATCCATTCGTTCACATCTCTCAATCATATTTTTTATCTTGCTGTTTATCCTGATTTTCGATGTTATTTTATCAAATCTATATCAAATCGGTTATCTGATATATGTAAAATCTAAGTAAAGTGCGGCTTGCTCAAAAAACGTCCGAAGCTCGACCGCCCGGACGTTTTTATGTTTCGTTATTCTGTTGTAATTCAGTCAAGCCCGCGAACGCGGTCGGTCAGCTCGCCGAGCAGCGGCTCGAATTTCACTCCGTAAAAATGTTCCTCGTCTCCGACGGTATTCTCGATGCAGTGCAGTACGAATTCATCCGCAGCCGCCGCGCATTCATCGGGCGAAAGCCCGCGCAGCAGCAGCCCCGAAAAGACCGATGCGAAAATATCGCCCGTGCCGTGACAGAGCATACCGATGCGGCGATGCTCGTAATAGCTCATACCGCTGCGGTTTGCCGTAACTACGCCGATATGCTCGGGATCATAGCCCACGCCGGTCAGCACGACATTTCTCGCGCCGAGATCAAGCAGAGCGCCGGTAAGCGCGCGAACATAATCCTCGCCGTACCGCTCGCGGTACTCGATGCCGCAGAGAATGGCCGCCTCAGTGATGTTAGGCAGCACATAGTCGGCATCGGCGACGAGCCCGCGCATAGACTCCGCAAGCTCGGGCGTTATACCCGAATACAGCCTGCCGTTATCCGCAACCGCAGGATCAACTATTCTTACTCCGCCCTCGCGCAGCAGTCTGTCCGAGATATCGCGGACGAGCGATGCCTGCGCCGCAGAACCGAGATAGCCCGAGTAGACGGCATCGAACCGTATCCCCTCGCGCTCCCAGTGCTCCGCGATACCCGGCATATCATCGCCGAGATCGCGAAAGGTATAGCCCTCAAAGCAGCCGGTGTGCGTCGACAGCACCGCCGACGGCAGCACCGCAGTCTCTACCCCGCAGGCAGACAGAATAGGCAGCGCTACGGTAAGCGAGCACTGCCCGACACACGAAATATCCTGCACCGTCAGAATTCTTTTGTATTCACTCATCGTATTCCACGCCCCCGGCAGGAGCGCTTTTGCGTTAAGCCTCCTCGGGGATCTCTCCTGTAGAAGAATAGATGACCCAGCGAGCGATATTCACGGCATGATCGCCGCTTCGCTCGAGATACTTGGCTATCATGAGCAGGTCGATGCCGCAGCGGCTGAAATCACCGCTGCGCTTCATATCGGCAACGAGCTGCTCCTTAACGCGGTCGAAATACGCATCAACGATATCGTCCTCAGCGATTATCTCGGCTGCACGCCCGCAGTCGCCTGAGGCAAAAGCGTCGACGCTGCCGCTGACCATTCCGATAACAGCCTGAGCCATATCGTGTATCGTCTGCCGTTCGACGGTATCAGAGAAGCTCGCCGTGCGCACGATATCGGCGATATCCGCCGACTGATTGCCTATGCGTTCGAGGTCGGTAACCAGCTTGAGCGCGGAGGAAACGGTGCGCAGATCGGTCGCTACCGGATGCTGCATGAGCAGCATCTTCAGACACATAGCCTCAATATCCCGCTCGCGGCGGTCTATCCCCTCCGCCGTCCTTATCACCGTGGCGGCAAGCTCGCAGTCGCCCGTCATGAATGCTCCGGTCGCTCTCGCAAGCGCCTCCTCGCATTCGCCGCTCATGCCTATCAGCTCCTGCCGCAGCTGCTTAAGCTGCTCGTCAAACGCCGTTCTCATTATCCGAACCTCCCTGTTATATAGTCCTCCGTTCTCTTGTCGGAGGGGGTGGAAAACATCCGCTCGGTCTCGTCGAATTCTACGAGCTTTCCGAGCAGGAAGAATGCCGTTCGGTCGGAGATGCGCGTCGCCTGCTGCATATTGTGGGTCACTATTATAATAGTATACTCCTTTTTCAGCTCGAGTGCAAGCTCTTCTATTCTTCCCGTCGATATCGGGTCGAGCGCGCTCGTCGGCTCATCCATGAGCAGCACCTGCGGCTTTACCGCGAGCGCACGCGCGATGCAGAGCCTCTGCTGCTGACCGCCCGACATTCCGAGCGCGGACTTTTTCAGCCTGTCCTTTGTCTCGTCCCATATTGCCGCGCTGCGAAGCGAGCTCTCTACTATCTCGTCGAGCTGCTTGCGCGAGCGGATGCCCATCAGGCGCGGACCGTAGGCGATATTGTCGTAGATGCTCATGGGGAACGGATTCGGCTTCTGAAACACCATTCCTATCCTCGTGCGCAGCGCGGTAACGTCAACACCGTCGCCGTAGATATTTTCACCGTCAAAGCACACCTCGCCGCTTATGCGGCAGCCGGGTACAAGGTCGTTCATTCTGTTTATCGTCTTGAGAAAGGTCGATTTTCCGCAGCCGGACGGACCGATGAGCGCGGTTATCTCGTGCTCCGGAATGTCGGCGGTTATACCGTACAGCGCCTGATGATCGCCGTACCGGAGATCAAGATCCTTTACCGTTATCAGCGCCTTGTTCATTTTCTTTTTCCTTTCAGTGATTTCGCCGTGAGCGCGGCGGCAAGATTAAGCAGCAGCACGATCACGATAAGCACCGCAGCGATGGCAAATGCTATATCGAATCTGCCCTCCTCGCCCGCATACACATACAGCGCGACGCTCAGGGTTGCGGAGGAGGATGTCAGCGATGTGAAAAAGTCGGTTAGCTTCAGTCCGAAGCCCGCGGTAAAAAGCAGCGCAGCCGACTCTCCCGTTATTCTGCCCACCGACAGTATGCAGCCGGTCAGGATTCCGTCGAGCGCGTTGGGCAGCACGACCGTACGTATCATATGCCATTTTCCGCTGCCGAGCGCAAGCGCGCCTTCGCGAAGCGAGTTCGGGACAGAATGCAGACTCTCGAGGGTATTGCCGATGACGGTAGGCAGCACCATTATAACGAGCGTCAGACCGCCTGCGAGTATACCCTGCTTCAGCCCGAGTATCTGTCCGAAGAACAGCATTCCGACAAGTCCGAAGATGATGGACGGTATGCCGGTCAGCGTATCGACGGCGAAGGTTATCAGCTTCACAAGCCTGCCCGCGCGGGCGTATTCGCTCAGGTATATCGCCGCGCCCACACCGAGCGGCAGCACTATCACCATTGAAACGATGATGATGTACAGCGTGCTGAGTATGTTAGGCAGTATGCCGACCGTATCGGTGATGTACGAGCGCTCCGAGGTGAGCATCTCGAGCGACAGCTCAGGCAGACCGCGCAGCAGTATATAGCCGATTAGAAAGAGCAGCAATAGCACCGTCACCGCGCCGGCAATGCCGACGAGGGCGGCTGACGCGCCGTTTTTCAGCTTTCTTTTCATATATGTTGCCCGAGCACGGCTCAGGACTCCTCCTTTGAAACGACCGTATGCAGCAATGCGTTTATCAGCATTATAAACAGGAACAGCACAAGTCCTATCGAGAACAGCGCCTGCCGCTGAAGCGAGCCGTACGGTGCGTACGACATCTCCGAAACGATGGCGGTGGTGAGAAAACGTACCGATCCGAAAAGCTGCGGCATATTGGGCACGTTGCCCGATACCATTATGATAGCCATCGCTTCACCTATCGCTCTTCCGACACCCTGCACCACCGAGGTGATAACGCCGCTGCGCGCCGCGCGAAGCGACACCTTGAAATATGTTTCTATCCGCGTTGCGCCGAGCGCGAGCGATGCTTCCTCATATTCGGACGGCACCGCGCGCAGCGCCGTCTCAGATACGCTGACGATGTACGGCAGTATCATCACCGCAAGCACAAGTATCGCGGCAAGCAGGCACGCACCGCTCGACAGTCCGAAGGCGCTCTGGATACCCGGCACGAGAACGGTCATTCCGACCAGTCCGTACACCACCGACGGAATGCCGGCAAGCAGAGCGACGGCGGAGCTTATCACCGAGGCAATGCGCGGCGGCGCTATCTTTGCTATAAATATCGCCGTCAGCAGTCCGAGCGGTACGCCGAGCACTATCGCGCCCGCCGTGCCGTAGACGCTCGTCAGGATAAACGACAGGATGCCGAACTGCTCCGTGCCCGAGCTCCATGTGTCGCCGAAAAGGAAATCTATGATACCCACCTGACGTATCGCGGGTATACCGGACACGATAAGATATATGCTGATACCGAGCACGAATGCGACTGCAACGAGCCCGCACAGCAAAAATACCGTGTGAAACAGCTTTTCAGTTAGCTTCTTCTTTTTCATATCATCACTCCGACAGCATTTACCCCGCCGCGCGCCGCAGCAGCTGCGCAGACGTTCGGCGGGGGTGCTTTTTTGCTCGGGCGGGGACGAGCGCATACTTTATGCGTCTGTCCGCATGCTGCCCGGGATACAAGCCCCGACCGCATCTCGGCGGCACAGCGGCTCTTTTCTCAAGGCGCATGACCGCCTCGGTTATTTTACTTTACGGGGACTGCGCCTGCTTTTCTGATAAGGTCGGAGGCAGCGGAGGAGGTTGCGTAGTCAAAGAACTTCTGAGCTGCGTCGGAGAGCTTTACGCCGTCCTTGGTGACAAGCACGAACGGACGCTGGATAGCGTAGCTGCCGTCAAGCACGGTCGCCTCGGAGCACTCGACACCTGCCACCTTGACAGCCTTTACACCGCTCTGACCGTCTACTGCGGAGAGAGAAGCGTAGCCTATCGCGTTCTTGTTGTTCTGTACTGCGGAGATGACCGCGCCGGTGGAGGTGAGCTCCTGAGCGAGCTTGCATTTGTCGCTCGTCTTTGTTACCGACTCAAAGCCGTCTCTTGTGCCCGATCCGGACTCGCGGCCGATGCAGGAGATCGCGAGGTCGTCGCCGCCGACCTCATTCCAGTTGGTGATCTCACCGGTAAAGATGCCTGCTATCTGCTCGACGGTCAGATCCTCGACCTTGCTGTCCTTATTAACTATGATGGCGATCCCGTCAAGCGCAACGGTGGTCGCGGTAAGACCCGACTCGCTGTCCTTGAGCTTTCTGGACGAGAGTCCGATATCGGTGCTGCCGTTCTTGACAGCCTCGATGCCCGTACCCGAACCGGTGGGGTCGTATGTTACGGTGATGCCGCCGTTTTCATTCATAAACTGCTCGCTGAGCGTGCTGATGACCTTCTGCATCGAGGTCGAGCCGTTTGTCGAAACGGTGCCCTTGAGCTGTGTGTCCGAAGCTGCGGTCGTCTGTGCTGCGCCGGATGCGGTCGTTGTCTCACTTGCACCGCCGCCTGCGGTGCTGCCGCAGCTTGCGAGTGCCGTGACGCTCATAAGAGCCGTAAGTGCTATTGCTATGATCTTCTTCATGTTATTGCTTTTCATTTTTATTTTTCTTCCTTTCTTCCTTGGTACGGCTCTATTATAGTCCGCCGACGTAAAGGGCGTTATCCTGCTATTGTAAAATCGAGGCAAAGCCGACACATAAAATCACGGCGATGTGAAGATACTATAAAGCAGACCATGCTTGCATAAAAACCGCTGTAAAATAAAAAGACCCGCGCATCGCGGATATACATATATCCGAAATACGCGGATCATTACCGTTAAAGCACCTCATAGAGGAAAACTGCATTGCCCGTGACGCACGACCGGAGAGCGAAGCTACATCCGCGCCTCTGCGCCGTACTCCGCAGCAAAGCTCCCCGCACCGAAAGCACGGTGCGCAGCGGACGATACGGAAAATGCCGTCGGGGCTGCGCGTCCTGTGGTGTAATCGTCTCGCTGCGCAGCCCCCTCTCACGGCACCCTGCACAGCGGCTCGCGAGGCTGAGGAAAGTATCGTCGCTCGGTACGGGTGTATTACCAACCGACAGCTCGGTATGCAGGCAGAATAAGGCGACAAAATATCATTTATGCGCCGTGTCAGAAGTATGATACGTCAGCGCTGCTGCGCTCCGCCGGCGGGATCACAACGACCGTGCCGTTCGCCGCGACCGGGATGTCCGGCATGTGCTCCGGCTTTTTGCAGCCGACCGCCTCCGCCGTCAAAAGTAAAGAGCGGTCGGACATAATGCGAAGCGTGTAATCTCCCTCTATCATATCCGTGCGATATGATACGACCCCGCCCGCACCGTCGGTCAGGGTCAGCGTGCAGAATCCGCTCGCTGTCGTACCTCCCGACCGTCGCAGCAGGACGGTATAATCGGTGTCGGCTGCAAGATGTGCGGTATACCCGCCTTCCGAGGTATATACCCGCTGCTCCTCACCGTTTGCGTACAGCCGCATATGAATATGAAGCGCTCTGCCGTCTCCTGCGCCGTGAAAAAGAAAGCCGTATATCCGCTCGGCATTCCGCGGGCCGACAAACGGCAGCAGCCGCAGATATCTGCACCGCAGCTGTCTGCGCCAGTATCGGCGCTCGCCCGCAGAGTCGGCATCGCGCAGCGCATCTCGAAGATAGCGCAGCTCGGCATTTGATCTGATAAAAACTATCACTATCCAAAAAACGATCAAGACAACAAGTATCATGATTAACTCGGCAAGTAATATTTTAGTTCCGCTGCCCATCGACATTATGTCCGCACCTCCTTATGTAACTGTTTCCGTCAGAGACTGAATACGTCACGATTCGTTATATGCGGAAAAATACCGCCGTATGACGAGCTCTGCCGACCGCCGGATTTTGCAGCGCAAAAAAGGATGCTGCCGCTCTTCGCAGAGTTTCATACTCTGCCGAAAAACACCGTTCGTCCCATCCGCAGCGCAAAATCCGAAGAAAATAGACGGAGAATCCGACGGCTTTCTTTTGACCTCCGTCAATTTTCTTGTCATTTTTTGTCAGTATTATCCCGATAGCCGCTCGACCTCGATGTCAATACCCGATAGCCGCTAATTTATCCATATTCTCGCGCTTCAGCTCGATAGAGGAATGCACATATCGCTCGAGCGTTATCTGCGGACTCGAATGCCCGAGCACCTCAGACAGACTCTTTATATCAAAGCCGACCTCCACGCACCGTGTGGCAAAGCTGTGACGCAGTGAATGAAAATGTACCCCGGACAGCTCGCACGTCTCGCAATACCGACGCATTTTGTATTGCAAGGCGCGCGGCTCGACATATCTGCTCTCGCTCCCGGTGAGAACATACGCCAGCGGCTTGTCGGCATAAAAGCGTCTGCACAGCTCCGCCGCAAAGCCTCCGAGCGGAATATCTCTCTCGGAGGCAAAGCTCTTCGGGTCGCTGACGACTATATGCGTTTTATTCCCGTCGCCGCCGAGGTCTCGCAGCCGCTGCATCGTTCCGCCTACATGAAGTATGCCGTCACCGAGCGATATATTGCCCCATTTCAGCGCACATATTTCGCCTATGCGCAGTCCGGTCAGCAGCGCAAGCAGCGTTCCGAAGCAGCACAGATCGTCTTTTGCCTCGGATGCGAGATAGTCGGTCAGTCTGCGCTGCTCCTCGCGCGACAGCACGCGCATCTCGTGCCGCTGCTCCTTCGGATAGACAATATCTGCAGCGCGGAAGCTCGGTACCCGTACCTCGATATAGCGCAGTATCGAGCGCAGCTGCCCGAGGATATCACGCACCGTTTTTGCCGAAAGCCCGTCGCTATGCAGCAGGTCGTATGCAAACTGCTCCGTCAGCGCCGAGGTCAGCTCCGTCCCCCGATACCCGCCGAGCCGCGGCTTGATATACTTCTCCGATACCCCGGTATATTTGACATAGGTAGATTCCTTGACCCTGCTGCGCTTCAGTCTCAGCCACTCGTCGCAGTAATCGGACATCAGGCGTTTTTCGATCGGTTCGCCGCTGCCGCGCTCCGGCAGCGCAGCTATCGCGCGGCTCAGCTTTTCCTTTGTGCTGCGATAGGTCCTGCCGTAACAATAGCCGTAGCGCGCCGCACCGTCCGGAGAGCGGCTTTTTATATACCGCGCCTCCCACCGTCCGTCCTTTCGCTTATAGATATTTTCTCCTTTTCTGCTCATAAGAGCACCTCCTTTTTGTCAATACGGCAGACAGCCGCCGCGTCTGCGCCGAATCCGGCAGAGCTCACCGGCCAATACATAAATGACGCTGTTACGACCGAAACCGCTGCGAAAAACTAAAAAGAATGCGACAACGGTATATCGGCTGCGAATGCACCTATGCAGCGTCAACAATGAGTTTGCCGACGGCGGATATGACGGCAAATAGCCGTACCTCATAAGCTAATATACGTTTTTTCACCCCATCCTCCCTCCCGGAAAAGGCAAAAAAGCCATTATCAACTAAAAGTCGAAATGTTTTTCATAAATTCCCTTGCATTTCATTTCCAATTGTGTTATACTTATTATCGCAGAGTATGAAACTCTGCGAAAAAAACGACTGATTTTCGTGTTAATTTATGTTGTTTTTCCACAGTCGGCATTAGCGGCTTACAACCGCATGCTCAGCTGCGGTCTATTTATATTTTACGGCTCTGTATGCGACTTTTTTGCCCCCGCACCTTCCTCATGCCGCACGTATATCGGCATAACCGTGAGCGCCCGACAAGCATATACAGCTCCAAATACAGTTGCTCCGCCGTTATAATGATTGTTTTATACGGCAGCATCACATTAAGCGGCGGCATTCCGAGATCAACCGCTCAAAAGCGCATAAACAAAAATGCATCCCCCCGAAGCAGATACCCATACAGCGGGTAAAAGCTCCGAGAGGATGCTTTTTCATATCGGCGCGGTCCGCACCGACCTATTCTGTTAAATATTTTGTCCCGACGCAAGTCTCGCCGACACGATCACCGTTTATCCGCCGAGCAGGATAACCTTTATCTCATCGAGAGATGCGGCATAGCTTATGCCGGACTGCCGCTCATCGGAGGACAAGCCCTTTTCGGTCATATGCCGCAGCAGCGCTCTCAGGCTCTCGTAATAACCGTCAAGATTGTAGAGTATGCAGGGCTTGTCGAGCTGCCCCATGCAGACCCGCGCCATTATCTCAGATATCTCTTCAAGCGTACCCGTTCCGCCCGGAAAAGCAATAAACGCATCGCCGAGCCGTATCATCTCCGCCTTGCGCTCGGACATACCGGGTGTTACTATCAGCTCGGTCAGTCCGTTGTGCTGAACGTCGCTCTCGACAAAAAACTGCGTTTCAACTCCGATAGCCTTGCCGCCCGCAGAGAGCACGCTGTCCGCCAGCTCGCCCATAAGTCCGGTGCGCGAGCCGCCGTAAACAAGAGTATTTCCGTTCTCGCCTATCCATCCGCCGAGCTCGACGACCGCCCTGCCGAGAGCCGGATCGTTGCCCTCGTTTGCGCCGAGATATACTGTTATGTTCATGTGCTGAATTCCTTTCGCCTTGTCAGTGATGCGGTCACGCGGAAAAACATCTGCCGCAGACCGCCGCAATCATTATATCATAAAGCGGCTCGCGTTTCAACCGCTAAAGCAGGAGCAAGATATCGTCAGTATCCCCCTGCTGCACGAGTGAACGCTCCGCAATAACGGTCGGCACTGCCCGAGGCACAGGGAGCGTAAAACCGTACGCAATAGAATATAAAGATATCCCCGTGCTTCACCGCCGCTTGAGCGGTAAAGCGCGGGGATATTTTTTGTACGAAAGAAACGACGTTGCGGCGAAAAGAAACGCCGTCACTACGAGTCCGGTCTAATAAGAGCCTTAGCCACTTTTTCTTTGACCATACAGGCGCAAAGAAAAAGTTAACAAAAAGAAACGCCGCCTCAAGGGCTACGCGCCCTTGAACCCCGCAACCTTTGAAAAGGTTGACGAAACTTTTAATCTGCTTGCCACCTCAGCCAGTGCGTAACGGGTGAAACCTCCACCCCGCAATCGTCCCGCTGATCTGTCCGAGAAAAAAGTCCTCAGTCGCAAAGTTTTCGCCGAGCCTTTTTCAAAAGGCCGCGTACCCCCCGCGTCTCCCACGTCCGCGTTCAGTTTATAGCGGTGACCTTATAGCCCTGATCCTCGACAGCCTTTTTCATCGTATCGTCGGACACATTGCCCGAGAGTGTAACGACAGCGGTTCCCGCCTCGTGGCTGACCTCTGCGGCTATCACGCCGTCAAGCGCCTCGAGCGCCTTTTTAACATGCATCTCGCAGTGTCCGCACATCATACCTTCAATTGTAACAGTCTTTTTCATAGTTTTGTTCTCCTTTGTATCAATTATATTTTTTATATTTTTATCGGCATCGGAATTGCCTCTGCCGTGCGCCTTACGGTCATGGCGTGCGTCATAGAGCTTGAACAGATTCAGGCGCAGCGCATTTGAAACAACACTGAAGCTCGACAAACTCATTGCGGCAGCACCGAACATAGGATTAAGCTGCCATCCGAGCAGGTGGATAAACACGCCCGCAGCGAGCGGTATACCGATAATATTATATATAAACGCCCAGAACAGATTCTCGTGAATATTTCTCAGCGTCGCGCGGCTCAGTCTTATTGCTGCGGGAACATCTGAGAGCCTACTCTTCATAAGCACCACATCCGCAGCATCTATCGCGACATCCGCGCCCGCGCCGATGGCTATGCCGATATCCGCCGCAGTCAGTGCGGGAGCGTCGTTTATGCCGTCGCCGACCATGGCGACCCTGCCCGTCTTTTGCAGTTCGCGGACGGCATCCGCCTTTCCGCCGGGCAGCACGCCCGCAATGACCTCATCCACGCCCGCCATAGCGCCCACAGCCTTTGCGGTGCGCTCGTTATCGCCCGTCAGCATGACAACGCGAATGCCCATTCCGCGCAGCTCGGCTATTGCCTGAGCGCTGTCCTCCTTGACCGTGTCGGCAACCGCGATAATGCCGCACAGTCTGCCGTCACGCGCAAAGAACAGGGGGGTTTTGCCCTCGCCCGAGAGCTGCTCCGCACGTGCCCGAAGCGCATCCGGAACATCGACGCTATCCGAAATAAATCTTCCGCTGCCGCCGACAAGCGTCTGCCCGCAGAGCTGTCCCGTCAGTCCGTTGCCCGGCAGCGCACTGAAGCTGTCAAGCTCCGCCGCCACGATACCATCCTGCTCCGCACGGCTGTTCACCGCACGGGCAAGGGGATGCTCACTGCGCCGCTCGAGCGCATAAGCAAGCGAGAGCAGCTCATCCGCGCCGACCCCATCTGCGGGAATAATATCGGTCACGGTCGGCTCGCCGCGCGTTATCGTGCCGGTCTTGTCGAGCGCGACTATCCGAGTCTTGCCGGTATTTTCGAGCGAAACTGCTGTCTTAAACAATATTCCGTGCTTTGCGCCGACGCCGTTTCCGACCATTATCGCGACCGGAGTCGCAAGTCCGAGCGCGCACGGACAGCTGATGACAAGCACCGAGATTCCGCGTGCAAGAGCATATCCGAGCGACTGTCCCGCAATGAGCCATGCGGCGACAGTCACCGCCGCTATCGTTATAACGGCGGGAACGAACACGCCGGACACCTTGTCCGCTACCTTTGCGATAGGCGCCTTGGTCGCCGCCGCGTCGCTGACCATCGCGATTATCTGCGAAAGCGTAGTGTCCTCGCCGACCCTGCGAGCCTCGCAGCGGATAAAGCCGGAGCTGTTCAGCGTTCCCGCCGAAACGGTGCTGCCCTCCGATTTGTCCACCGGAATGCTCTCGCCGGTAAGCGACGATTCATCCACCGCGCTGCTGCCGCTGAGCACAACGCCGTCCACCGGGATGCTCTCACCGGGACGAACGACAAATACATCTCCCCTCGCCACCTCGGCTATCGGGACGGTGATCTCCTCGCCTTTCCGCTCGACCGTTGCAGTCTGAGGCGCAAGCTGCATCAGCCCGCGCAGCGCATCGGTAGTCCTGCCCTTTGAACGCGCCTCGAGCATCTTTCCGACCGTTATCAGCGCGAGTATCATTGCCGCCGATTCAAAGTAAAACTCATGCATGTACGACATGACCGCTTCGGCATCACCGCGCACCTGCGCACCCGTCATTGCGAACAGCGCAAATGTACTGTAACCGAAAGCCGCCGTCGAGCCGAGCGCAACAAGCGTATCCATATTCGGCGCACGGTGCAGCAGCGCGCGAAAGCCGCTGATAAAGAATTTCTGATTGATGACCATGACCGCCGACGTGAGCAGCAGCTGCAGGAGTCCCATAGCCGCATGATTGCCCTCAAAGAATGACGGCAGCGGCCAGCCCCACATCATGTGTCCCATTGATACGTACATCAGCACTGCAAGAAAGCCGAGTGATGCGATAAGCCGCTTTTTCAGCACCGGAGTTTCTCTGTCCTTCAGCGCATCGCTGTCCGCCGCTGCGGCAGACGCGCCGGAGGCTGCCGATTCCGCACCGCGGCGCTTCGGCTCCGCGCCGTAGCCCGCGTCACGCACAGCCGCAACTATCGCGTCCGCACTCGCGGTACCCTCAACGCCCATCGAGCCGGTCAGCAGACTGACCGAGCAGGAGGTTACGCCCGGTACGGCGGAAACCGCTTTTTCTACACGAGAGCTGCACGCCGCACAGCTCATGCCCGTTACCGTGTATTGCTCCAAGATCTATCCCCTCTCTCATGACCGCATACCCGCAGCAGCTCGCGGTTATTCGCGTTATTATCTATTATACCTGATATTGATGCCGTCAATACCGCCGCAGCAGCATTGCACCGTCGGCTCGGTCTTTTCATTCAGTGCCGGGCGGGCTGACTTGCATACTCATGAAAACACCGCCGATTCATTTTTTCGGCATACCGCCGCCCGATTTGATCGATCCACGCTTATATATCAGCCGTATACATAAGCGGTAAACTATTTCATCAGTCTGCCGAGCGTCTGTATCAGCTCGTCTATTACCTCGTCCTTGCCCGCGCGTATATCGCGTGCAACACAGCCGTGTATGTGGCTCGTGAGCAGCTCGCGGTTAAAGGCGCTGACCGCCGCATTCACGGCTGCCGACTGAACAAGAATATCGGCACAGTACGCATTGTTCTCGACCATTCCGCGGATACCGCGTATCTGACCCTCGATCCGGTTCAGACGGTGTATCAGCTTCTGCCGCTCACGCTCCGGGCGCTCGGTCGTTTTCCCGCAGCAGCCGCAGCCGTTGCCGCTGCCCATTGTATTGCAGCAGGCGGTCGGCTCACCGTCCGCCGCGCCTCCGTCGGCGGCTTTTTTGTCCTCGCCGCAGCAAGTCCCCGCAGCTCCGCTCTCCTCAGGTATTACCGTCTTTTTATTTTCTTCTGCATACTCCCCCCCGCCGCAGCAGGGACACGCCTTTTCATGTGTCATAGCACCTCTCCTTTATACCCCATCGGGGTATCTGTATTATATACCCATAGGGGGTATATGTCAATAGGCAAAGCAGAAATTTTAAACTATTTCTCAGCCTGTATTCTCATGACGATAGACACCTCCGCGTTCTTTTTCGCCCGAAGCTTTTTTACAGAAAAAAGAATGCGGCGGAAAACCGACGCATTCTCAATATTCTCATTATTTAACTTAATATTTCCTCGATAAGGGCTATTTAAACCGCCCCGCTGCTCTCCGATCCCGGCATATCGGCGACACCGGCATTTTCAGAAGCATCACAGCCGTCGCCCGAAGATTTCTGTGCATCCGAGACGACAGCCGAAGCCTGCGCGGCATCACCGGGCGGAGCGGAAACGCAAGCATCCGAGGCGTCGGCATTATCCGTTCCGACAGCCGATACAGCCGACTTTGCCGCAGCGGTGCGCGGGAACAATCGTCTGTCAAGCGCATTCAGCACAGCCACAAAGCCCTTGTTGCCGAAATACAGTACGAGCGCGGCGAGCGTTACGGCGGCAAGCATCAGCAGATTTATCGCCTTATGTCCGAAATGTGTGTCAAGATACCCGGATATCATCTCCGACACCCATTGCTGAATACAGTAAAATTCAAGACTCATCATCCCGAAAAAGCCGAGCACGGCATTCGCCGCTGCAGACAGCCACCGCGTGGCGCGGAAAGAAGCGAGCAGGTCGAGCAGCTTTGCCATGATAAGCGGCAGCGACATTGCTATAAGCAGATTCGGCACACAGCAGTTCGACACGGGTACGAGCAGATACATTCCGTCCACATTCGTCCGATCGGCAAGGTAGAGACCGAGCAGCAGAGTAAGCGCCGTCAGCGCCCACAGTCCGCGGCTCTCCCGCATTCTGTTATTCTGACACAGCCAACCGTACAGCACACCGACCAAAAAGACGGGTATACGGTTTGTAAAGCCGTACATATCCCCCCTGAGCCTGTCGCGCAGGACCATCGACACGAGCAGCCATATCACGAGCACCGTCAGGGTAAAGACCGTCTTATTCTTTGCGCGCGAAAATATCGCCCAGTAGAGCGGGAAAACGAGATACAGCGTCAGTATCGCGGGAACGAACCACATAAAGGAATAGATGCTCTTAAAATAGAAATTGTATCCCGAAACATTCGCCAAAAACTCTCGTGCACTCCAGCCGTAGCTCACTCCGACAATTACCGCGACCGCGAGGTACGGAAAGAGGATCCTCTTTATCCGCCCGAAATAAAAGCGACCGACACTGCTCTTTTTAATAGCATAGGTCAGTCCCATGCCCGACAGCAGCAGGAATATATCAACGCCGCAGAAGCCGATGTCCTTAAGGAATACCTCCCGCTCCCAAAAGCTCTCGCCGTACGGGATAAGCAGCCGCCACTCGTGCATTGCAAGTATCCACAGAGCCGCAAAGCCCATTATCGCCTTGCGGTAACTTGGATATCACCGCGATCATACTCTTCTCTTCCATTTTTGTCTCCGAAAGTTCGTCAGAATAAACGTATGCGGCTTGCGCAACGCCGCGGCGAATATCGGGCGATAACACATATAACGCCATACGCCGACTTTCGTTGACATTATATCACTTTTATGTAATAAACACAATATTACTGAAGAATATTTTACAGCCCTGAGCAAGATTTTGCATCACACACCGATCAAAAGGATGATTATCTCCGAAATCCGACAACCGTTCATCCCGATCCGGCATCGGCATTCCGTCTTTATTATCTAATTATCTATCCGAGTTTTATCCGAGAGCAGACGTGCATATCCGTAGATCGACACGACGCCGGCGCAGCGGCAGCTTAACTTTTTCAGCGTCGGTCATATTGCATTTGCCGAAAAACAGAATATTGAAAATACCGAAAGAGTGTGCTACAATATATGTAAATAACGACCCTGCCGTACAGACCGAGTATGCGGCGGACAATCGAATATCGGAGGTATATCAATGGGTACGATATGCGGAGCAAACTGCGACGAATGCAGAGGAAGAGACGAATGCAGGGGTTGTGCCGAGACCTGCGGCAGCCCGTTCGGAGGTCGCTGCATCGCAGCCGAATATATAAAGGCGGGCGGCAGAGCGGCATATGACGAATTTCGCCGACAGCTGCTCGATGAGATAAATTCGCTGCTTGAAGCCGAGGGGCTGCCGCACGCGCTCGCGCTGTACGAGCTGCCCGGACAGTATGTCAATCTCGAGTATCCCACTCCCGGCGGCGAGCGGGTGCGTCTGCTGAGCGACAATGATATCTATCTCGGAACACAGATAGAATTCGCCGATCTCGGTATCTGCTACGGCGTGATCGCCGACACCGGCTTTATACTCATATGCAGCTACAGCCGCGACGGCAGCGACCCCGAGATAGTCGTTTTCAAGCGCAGATAAGCATATCCGCCGCGCAGCCGGCATCATCGGACTTTTACAAGGCATGCAGCGGCACAGCATGATTTCATCGCAGCGGCAAAAATAATCGGCGGCATACCGCCGCATCAGCACAGAACCGTGCATATGCACATATAGGCTCGGCGCATGACATGAAAAACGCATTTTGAGCCGCAATCAAAGCGAAAGGAGGACGGCAGACGACTGCCCGACACATTATGAACGACGGCATGAGCATGACGCTGGAGGACCTTCTGTCGGAGAATACGGCAGCAGATATTACCGAAGCCGACGGTGCGGAGACTCCGACATACAACAGCACCGCCGAGACGCGCGCCGCGCAGTGCAGCATAGGCTGGAATCCGTGGCACGGCTGCACCAAGATAAGCCCCGGCTGCCTCAACTGCTATGTTTACCGCAGAGACGAGACCTTCGGCATAAGCGACAGAAGCCGCACCTGCCGAAAGACCTCCGCCTTTTCGCTTCCCCGCAAGCGCCGCCGCGACGGCAGCCTCAGAGTCGCACCGGGCAGCACCGTCATGACCTGCTTCACCTCCGACTTTCTGCTGCCGGATGCCGACGAATGGCGCGGCGAGTGTTGGGATATGATGCGTGAGCGCCGTGACTGCCGCTTTGTTTTTTTTACAAAGCGCATCGACCGCCTCGACCGATGCCTGCCGTCCGACTGGGAAGACGGGTACGAAAATGTGACCATCGGCTGCACCGTCGAAAACAGGCAGATGGCAGAGTACAGACTGCCGATATTTCTCTCGCAGCCGCTGCGGCATCGCATAATAGTTGCCGAGCCGCTGCTCGAGTCACTCGATATCTCCCGGTATCTCGGCGGCGTCGACAAGGTCATAGTCGGCGGTGAATCCGGAGACGGTGCGAGATGCTGCGACTATGCGTGGGTGCTTGACCTGAGACGGCAGTGCATAGAACACGGCACAGCTTTTTCATATCATCAAACAGGCGCACGGCTGATTAAAAACGGGAGAATCTATAATATTCCACGCGCGCATCAGCTCTCGCAGGCAAAGCGCGCACGGATAGATTGGAGCGCTCGGTAATACACACGCACCCCCCGACCGAACGCCGCACGGATAAATCAAGATAAATCAAAGAGGCTGTGAAAAAACTCGTTTTTTCACAGCCTCTTTGATCATCCGGGGATAGGTAAAAATGTTCGGCATTCCGCCTGCGGAAAAGCGGATCCTGTCTTTTACGAGCTATCTCCGCTCCCCGCCATACCTCAACGGAATGCCCGCTTATCTTATTCGCCTTTTCGCACCGGACCTTTTAGGCATTCGCTTTTCTTTTATTCTGCCCTGCCGTCCGAGTTTTTAACTTGTACACCGTCGCCCGAACCATCCTCCGTACCGATATTCCGCGTCAGCTCCCGCAGGCGCTCGCGCGACAGCTCGAGCAGCTCTGCGGCGTATTCCTCGTTTGCCGCGTCGGCATACAGACGGTACATACTGCCGTCGGGAACGACCCGCACTCTTCCGCGTCTGCCGAACTCTATCCGATAGCCCTCTCCGTCCGGCTGTCCGATCGCACCGCAGTCCGGCGGAATACACATTCGTTCGGCATCAAAGCTGCCCTCGGCAAAGCAGAAATCCGGCAGTGCCGCACACAGCTCGCCGAGCGTGTTTTCACCGAGCAGGGCAAGCATATGAACGGCGGCAAACGAGCCGTCGCGCAGCTCCGGCATACGTGCGGACAGTCTGCGTGCCTCGCTCTCACAGCCGCCGCTCGGACAGCTGCCGTAACGCAGGACACGCGCACCGAGCCGATGTGCAAGCCGCGCGAGGCAGGCGGGAGATGCATACGGAAGCGCCACCGAAGTCACACCGCCCTGAAGAATGCTGTCCGCAGTAAGGAGGGTCAGAACATGCCACAAATCGGCGCGAGTCGCGCCTCCGCGACGGTCGAGCAGCTCTGCGCTGATGCCGCCTGCACCGAGGTATACCGCAACATCCGCATCCCGTTTTGCCCGAATGCGATAGCCGAGCTCGGCGAGCACATCCTCGAGCAGGAACACCTCCTCACCCTCTCCGAACAAACAAATGCTGAAATCTCCGATGCCGCCAGCCGCTCCGCGACGGTCATACATATCGCGGTGCGCACGCACAAGTGCGCTGCGGTAGAGCTGCTCCGCGGATATGCCGGCGGAAACTCTGCCGCCGCCCGCAGACGGATGTGTGCGGGTAAGCTCGCGCTCGAGTCGGCGCTCAAGCTCGCGACAGGGATAAAGCCCGCAGCCGTCGTAGATGAGCAGCTCGGCATGCCCGCCCTCCGGAGCAAGTCCGTCACGCTCGGCGATATGGAGCATAAGATCGTATTCAAGCACAGAAGCGGCATATGCCGCCATAGCGGCGCTGCCCGCGCCGCAGTCGTATGCCGTGCAGCCGACAGAGGCGATACCGAGCAGCAGTGCGGACCGAAGCAGCTCGCTTAGATCAGAGCTGCAGCCGACCGCACCTATACTGCCGTGACCGAGCGCAGCGCCGACAGCCGCACCGAGCCGAAAGCATGCGGCAGGCTCCGGCGGTATTCTCAGCCCGCCCGGAACAGGAGTCGGCTTGCCTCCTCGGTCGAGCTCGCCGCATATCTCCCCGTCTCCGACATTTTCACCGCTGCCGACAAGCGTTCCCGGCAGCAGGATAGCACCCTCGCCGATAACAGCGCCCTCGCCCACAATGCATCCGTCGCATATCCGCGCACCGCCGCCTATCCGACAGCGCGGACAGAGCACCGAGCCGCTTATCTGCGCAAGCGCACCGACGGTAACGCCCGAATAGACAACAACGCCGTCAAGCTCTGCGCTGCCGTCGATATGCGACTCCCCGAGCCGAGAGAAGATATTGCGTCTGCCGCCGCGCATATTCTCCGCATAATATGCCTCCGCCGTTCCGATATCACACCAATGCCCCGTGCACATCAGCCCGTACATCGGAACGCCCTGCTCGAGCAGCGACGGGAACAGATCGGCTGCAAAGTCGCATTTTTCTCCCTCGCAGACCTGCTCCATAACCTCCGGCGAGATAATATATATTCCTGTATTTACGGTGCCGGACAGCGCTCGCTGCCATGCGGGCTTTTCGGAGAATCCGGTTATCCTGCCGCCGCGCGCAAGTATGACAGTGCCGTATTCGCGCGGGTCGGGGGCATACGAGAGCAAAACGGTGACGGCACTGCCCTTCTGCCGATGAAACTCCTCCGCCGCCGTCAGATCCGCATCGGTCATCGCATCGCCGCTGATAACGAGAAACGGCTCGCCGCCGCGCCAAAACGGCTCCGCCTGCCGCACTCCTCCCGCAGTGCCGAGCGGATCGCGCTCCTCAAAATAGCACAGCTCGAGCCGCTCTCCTGCCGGGGAGATATATTCGTCGCCCTCTCTTGCTCTTATCATATCCCCGAGATAGCGAGTAGTCAGCGCCGCCTCGGTAATGCCGTGATGCAGCAGCAGACGGAATATATGCTCGAGGGTCGGGATACCGTCCGTCTCCACGAGCGGCTTCGGCATCGTTTCGGTTATCGGGCGAAGCCTTGTTCCCTCTCCGCCCGCCATAATTACAGCTTTCATACGGTGATCCTTTCGATTTGTTCATGCTCTATGCCTCTGTATTTTTTGTTTTTCCGCATAAAAATTCGCCATGTCTGAATACATCCGCCCGAATCGGTCGAACAATATAGTTGCCGGACTGCGGCGGAGAGGGGAAATATTCATGCTCAAAGGCTGTCAGAGAAAGATAATTGTTATGAAAAATACGGGTAGTCCGATGTTCGACGAGGCATACTTTGTCCTCAGCGAAAATGCGCTACGCGCTCACGCCTCCGAGCGTGACATGATAAGCGAGGCAAACCGGATAATCAGAGAGGGCGGCGATTGCACACCGCGCAAGCCGCAGCTGCTCCGCATAGCGGCCCTGCTCTTCTCGGTCGCGCTGTTCCTGCTCGCCGTCGGATTTCTGATACGGGCATTTTAAACGCTCCGTTATCGGAGCGACGCTCTTTCAGCCGAGCCGCCGGCGGTCAGACGATCCGTCGGCAAGCCGCAAGGAACGGGAAGCAGCCGCAATAAATATATAGGCTCGAGCAAGGCTGCATGCGCATGGCAGCGATATCGGGCAGAATTACCGGAGGCGTGCCGCTTGATGTGCGCATCGGTCTATTCCTTATGCCGAGCATAGACAGTTCGACAGCTTCGCTCTCCGATATCGCAGTCCGGGAAGAGCGCATAGCTCGGTTCTCTGCATATGCACCGCCCGCCGCACATTATCGGTCGGCACCGCCGCCCCTCATATCGCGCCGATACGCTCAGCCGTCGCTCCGGTCATCGCCGCTGCTGAGCCGCCGGCGCTCCTCCTGCTCGGGACTGAAATATCCGATAAACTGCGCCGTCGGATCCTCGCTCGGTCTTGCCGGCGCTGACGGTCGGGCGGTCGGCGGCTCGGGAAACAGCTCGTCGGCGCTCTCCTGCCGATAGAGCCGCGCCACTTCGTCCGAGAGACGGTTTCTTTTTCTTTTTTTCCTATCCATACAACTTTCACCTGCTCCTCTAATAAAATATATACGGGCAGCGTCGCTGCGCACTGCGTAGCACGGCGGCACCGTCGAAGTATGTCGGCACGCGCCGACGCATCGCCTTATATATACAGTTTGCGCAGAAAGGTGGGAGATTATTATTGCCTCTGCTCAATTAACACTCGGTTCACAAAAGCACATCGGCGAATTCATATTTGAATGCTACACTAAGCGCATCGTATTTTGATCGTTACAGCGGCATTGCCGCACAGGATGACTATATCCGAAAGAAAAGCGCAGCACTGCAAGCGTCGGACAGGCTCTTGATCGCCGTTTGAAGCCGTTTTGCCCGTACCGCAGACAAGCGCCTAAAATACGGAGGGCAGCATTTTTATGCCGCCGAATGCCCACGGCTGCGCAGAGCCGAGGGGTTTTTCGTGTTTTGCATTTTTTCGGAAGAATACCGCGTCATTTTTTCGTCGCCTAAATCGGCGGCGTATACGACGATTTCGATCTCATCGGCAGCCCGGTCGCAGCAGAATCGCGCCGTCCGCCGTCCGAATAAGTTAATAACTACATAAAAAAGAAAGGAGCGCGGCAGCCCCGAGGCTGTACCGCGACACAACATGGCAAGAACAAATAACGGAAACAACACAGTGAGAGCACCGAGAGGAAATGCAAGAGGAAAAGGCTCGGACGCGCAGAGCAGGGTCGAGAGCGGCGAGGAGCTGACCCACGAGGCAGCCCGCACGCGCGGCAAGCAGAAGCGCCCCGCGCAGAAGAACACGAAAAAGGGTAAGGTAAGAGTCGCGATGCTCGGCGGTCTCGGCGAGATAGGCAAGAATATCGCCGTTATCGAGTCGGGCAACGACATTATCGTAGTAGACTGCGGTCTCGGCTTTCCCGACGACGACATGCTCGGTGTAGACCTCGTTATCCCGGATGTCAGCTACCTCGAAAAGAACGAGGAAAAGGTACGCGGAATATTCATCACACACGGACACGAGGATCACATCGGCGCACTGCCCTACGTGCTGCGTAATCTGCATGTCCCTGTATACGCAACGCGTCTTACACTCGGCGTGCTTGAGCGCAAGCTCAGCGAGTTCCACTATGATATTCCGCCGGTGCTCAACTGCGTTGAGGCGGGCGACACCGTAAAGGCGGGCGTTTTCTCTATCGAATTCATCCGCGTAAACCACTCGATAGCCGATGCGTGCGCGCTCGCTATCCATACGCCCGCGGGAGTTATCATCCACTCGGGCGACTTCAAGCTCGATCTCACCCCTGTCGAAAGCCAGATGATGGATATAACAAGGCTCGGCGAGCTCGGAAACGAGGGCGTTATGCTGCTCATGTGCGAGTCGACGAACGCGGAGCGTCCCGGCTTTACACCGTCGGAGCGCAAGGTCGGCGGAACCCTTGACGAGATTTTCCTCAAAAATAAGGATTCGCGCATCGTTATCGCGACCTTCTCATCAAATGTTCACCGCGTGCAGCAGATAATCTCACACAGCGAAAAGTTCGGCAGAAAGGTCGCCATCACCGGGCGCAGCATGGTAAACATCGTCGGTGTTGCTACCGAGCTCGGCTATATGACCGTCTCGGACGGAGTACTCATCGACATTGCCGATGTCAAGAAATATCCGCCGGAGCAGGTGACCGTTATCACCACCGGCAGCCAGGGCGAGCCCATGAGCGCACTCTACCGCATGGCATTCGGCGATCACAGCAAGATCTCGCTCGGCGAGCGCGACCTCGTCGTTATCAGCGCAAGCGCCATCCCGGGCAACGAAAAAATGGTCGACCGCATCATCAACGAGCTGCTCAGCCACGGCGTTACCGTATGGCGCAACGCGATGCTCGAGATACACGTCTCGGGTCACGCATGTCAGGAGGAGCTGAAGCTCATGCACGCGCTGACAAAGCCGAAATATTTCATGCCCATTCACGGCGAATACAAGCACATGATAGCCCATAAGGAGCTTGCCGAGTACATGGGAATGCCTGCGAGCGATATCTTTGTCTCCGAGATAGGCAAGGTGCTCGAGATAGACGAGAAGGGCGCAAGATGGAACGGCACTATCCCGTCGGGTAAGATAATGGTAGACGGCTCGGGTGTAGGCGACGTCGGAAACATCGTTCTCCGCGACCGCCGCCACCTCTCGCAGGACGGACTTATCGTTGTCGTAGCGACCGTCGATATCGACAAGCGCGTGATAGTTTCGGGTCCGGATATCGTGTCCCGCGGATTTGTCTACGTTCGTGAGGCGGAGGAGATGATGGAGGAGGTCCGCGAGATATCGCGCACTGCACTCGATGATTGTCTCTGGAACGGCGAGACCGAATGGAATCAGATGAAAACGAGCGTCAAGGACAGCGTGTCCAAGTTCCTCTTCCAGAGAACAAAACGCAGACCGATGATCCTGCCCGTTATAATGAATGTCTGATCCCCTACGACACGGCACGATTTATGGGTACAAAACAGCCCGGGAGCCGTAAATCAAGCCCTTAAAAGCAGCCGGAGCCAAACACCGAGCAGGGGAGTGCTCCTGTTTGCTTTGTAATTAAGACATATGCATACGGTTCAAAGCTCTCCTTCCGTATCAAAAGCCCGCCGTAATTTTTACTGAATTACGGCGGGCTTTTTCTGCTTTATTGACAAATACAGCTTTTTATGTATAATGTTTAACAGTAGTACGAGGCCAAAAGCAGTTTAAGGGTATAGTGATCATTTGGCAAAATTTCAAAGAAACCCGCATGATAATTCACGAACACCTTCGGCCTTAATTGATGTTTCCTTACACTTATAATTACAATGATTTTCAGGAGGATATTTTTATGAAATTAGCATTGTTGGTTGCAAACAGAGGCTTTTTTCCGAGCTCGGTCATTGAAAGCGCAAGAGCCGATATGCTCGAGGCCTTTAAAAAAGCCGGTGTTGAATGTCTTACGATCGATGCCGACTCCGTAAAATACGGTGCTGTTGAAAGCACTGCGGAGGGCATGATTTTTGCTGATTTTCTCGAGGCACATCGCGGAGAGTACGACGGTATAGTAATTTGTCTTCCCAACTTCGGCGATGAAAACGGTATTAAGGCTGCTATCAGGAATATTGATGTTCCCGTTCTTATTCAAGCATATCCCGACGAATTCGGCAAGATGGACTTCTCCCACAGAAGAGATGCATTCTGCGGCAAGCTTGCTCTTACAAGCGTCTTAACACAAATGGGTGTTAAATATACGGAATTTATGCCCTTTGTCGTTCATCCTTTATCCGATGAGTTTGATATCCAGCTCAAAAAGTTTGTGGGAATTTGCCGTGTAGTAAAGGGAATGACCAATGTGCGTATAGGTACCGTCGGCGCAAGAACCACTGCCTTTAAGAGTGTTCGTTTTGACGAAATTGCATTGGAAAGACACAAGATCGATACCGAGGACTACGATTTGAGTATGATCCTTGACAAGATCAAAAAGCTCGACGACAGTGCGTCGGCAGTTAAAGACTGGCTCGAAAAGCTCTATGCCGTTGCCGATTTTTCAAAGGCGCCGGTGGGCAGAGATATACTAATGGCAAAGCTCGGAGCAGTTCTTGAAGACCTTGTTAATGAAAATAAGCTGGATGCTCTCGCCATTCGTTGCTGGAGCGAGCTTCAGGAGCAGCTCGGCATTACTCCGTGTGCCGTAATGGGAATCTTTAACGGTTGCGGCATCCCCGCCACATGTGAGATGGATGTTACAAATACCGTAACCATGCTGGCACTTGCTCTTGCTTCGGGCAATTCCTCAGGCTGCCTTGATCTCAACAACAATTACGGCAGCGAGCCCGACAAGTGCATCGCCTTTCACTGCGGTCCTCTCCCTATGCAGCTTATGCAGGGAAAAGGCGAAATTCAGCAGCATAAGATGCTGTCAAAAACCTACGGAGAGGGCTGCAGCTGGGGTCTTAATGTCGGTAAGATCATTACCGGAGAAATCACCTATGCAAGTGCGCGAACGGACAACGGCAATATTCAGTATTATGTTGATAAGGGTATATTTACCGATGATGAGGTCGAGAAGGAGTTTTTCGGGATCCATGCCGTTCTTGAAACTCAGAATCTTCAGAAAAAGCTCTATAATATAAGCAAATCGGGCTTTAGACACCACGTAACGATCACTTCGGGTGATGTTGTTGATATCATGAACGAAGCTCTCACAAATTATCTCGGTTATGAAAAAATAGACATAGAAAGATAAGGAGAAATTGAAATGGCGTTGGTAACCGATAAAAAAGAATCACTGAAAATTTTCGAAAAGGTCGCAGCCGATAATATGAGCGTCGGTATTTTCTGTACCGCAAGCCACTGGAACACGGAGGCAATTCTGATTGCAGCACAAAGAATTGCAGAAAAATACGGCTACGACAATGTTCCTGTCGTTGTTGCAAGTACCTTTACATATCAGCACATGCCCCAGGCAAAGAGATTTTTATACTGTCAGGACCCGGTGGCGGGTATCATTTCCAACCTCAGACATCTTGATGCTCTTACAAACGGTAAATACGCACCGTACAAGAACGTTACTGTTCTTCCTCACCTGGATCACGCAGACCCGTTTCGTGATCACTGGGCGCTGACTGTCGGCTCGCAGTATTTTTCAAGCGTTATGTTTGACGCACAATGCTATGAATACGAAAAAAATCTTGAAATGACAACCGATTACATTAAATATTTCGGTAAGGACGTCCTTGTAGAGGGGATTATCGAAATGTTAAACGTAGAAAACGGCGCAACGGCAAGACATATCGACAATTATTGTGAAAAGGCTGTCGAATATGTAGGAAAAACCGGCATTGATTTTCTTGTAGCAGATCTTGGCACAGAGCAACAAACGAGTGCGGTCGGCGGTGCAAAGTACAACAAAAAACGCGCAAGACAGCTCACCGAGGCACTCGGCAAAAAGATGCTCGTTCTCCACGGCACATCAAGTCTTACCGAAGACCAGACAAAGGGTCTTGCGGAGGATGGCGTTATAAGAGTCAATATGTGGACAAGAATTGCCAGAGAAGCGGGACAGTTTGCCGCTCATAATCTTGTTAACAGAATGGACAAAATCGATGCGGGTGATTTTAACAGCGCTGAGGCGAATGCTTACATCAATGACAACATTTCAAAGGCTGCCGACATTATGTTCGAGATGATGGAGCTTTTCGGCTACGGAAATTGGAAGGGCTGATTGGGTTTTGTCTGCATAAAGCAGCTCCCTGCATTCTTAGCTCCCCAGATACACTAAAACGGAATCATCTCTTATGCACTTTTTCGGTCAGGACTTTTCGGGCTAACGCCTATCGGATAAAATGCTGTCCAACGGACGGAGTCCGAGCAAAGCTTCGTAACGGACACTAAGCTTGTTGCCGTACCAAGGACTCCGAACAAAACACCGGAAGAGAGCCGGAGATAATTCTGCAATCTGTTTTTCAAAGAATCACGCGCAAAAATGAGCGATCTCAAGCCCCTCATACCTGTACGTCGATTCTTCCCATAATAACCGGATAAGCCTCACGTATCCCTGCCGTTCGGTCGGATACGAGAGGCTGTCTGTATATGATATATTATCGGTCCGAATCCTACCGGAGGCAGGTCACATTGTTATCAAAACAAACTCAGACGCAGATACAGCTCATAGATAACGGGCGCAAAGACTATCGAGACCGTTGAGAGCAGCTTTATCAGGATGTTAATGGAAGGACCTGCGGTGTCCTTGAACGGATCACCGACGGTATCGCCGACGACCGCAGCTTTATGCTGCTTCGAGCCCTTTCCTCCGTGCTCGCCAGTCTCTATCAGCTTCTTTGCGTTATCCCATGCGCCGCCGGAGTTGCTCATCATGACTGCGAGCAGGAAGCCCGAAACAGCAGCACCCGCGAGCATTCCCGCGATACCGTTGAAACCGAGCAGCGCACCGACGATTATCGGCGAAACAGCGGTTATAACGGCGGGAAGGATCATTTCGCGCTGAGAGGCGCTCGTGCATATCGAGATGCAGCGATCGTAATCCGGGTCGTTCTTGCGCTCCATTATGCCCGGTATCTCATGCAGCTGTCTGCGCACCTCGCGGACAATGCTCGAGGCGGCGCGTCCGACGGCGCGCATAGTGACCGAGGAGAAGAGCATCGGCAGCATAGCGCCGACGAATATACCGATAAGCGTCTGCATATTGAGCAGATCGAGGTTAAAGCTGAAATCACCGAACTGATCGGCTATCGTGTCGCGAAATGCGGCAACAAGGGTGATGGCAGTGAGCGCTGCCGAACCGATGGCAAAGCCCTTTCCGGTAGCGGCGGTGGTATTGCCGAGGCTGTCGAGAGCATCGGTGCGCTGACGAACAATCTCGTCCTGACCGGACATTACAGCTATGCCGCCGGCATTATCCGCGACGGGACCGTATGCGTCGGTCGCAAGTGTAATGCCAAGCGTGGAGAGCATGCCGACCGAGGCAAGTCCCACACCGTACAGACCGGGCTGAATATCGTTTATTCTGCCGCCTGCAAGCAAAAAGCTGCCGATCATTACCGCAATAACAATAACGACCGAACCGAAGGTGGAACGCATACCGAGCGCCAGCCCGTCAATTATGACCGTTGCGCTGCCGGTCTCGGACGATGCGGAGAGCGTGCGGGTAGGCTTATAGGATTCGGAGGTGAAATACTCGGTAACTCTGCCGATAAGCACGCCGCCGACAAGACCGCAGAGCACAACGCCCCACATACGCAGCACATACGGATCCGAGAACATATCGGTAAACAGATCCTGAATCGCGGAGGCGCGGGAGAAGATGCAGCCGCCGAGCATTACACGAATAAGGAAGAACGCGGCTATCGCCATAAGTAAACTCGTTATGTACATTCCGGTGCGCAGTGCACGGAGCAGCGAGCGTTGCTCGGTGAGAGAATGCGTACGAACGAAGAAAGAACCGATGATAGAGCAGAAAATACCGGCGGCGGCAATTAGGAACGGCAGCAGAAAGCCGCGCTCTCCGTAGCCTGTGAAAACGCCGAGCGCAGCGCAGGACAGCACCGAGCCGACATACGACTCATAGAGGTCCGCGCCCATTCCCGCAACGTCACCTACATTATCGCCCACATTGTCGGCAATGACGGCGGGATTGCGAATATCGTCCTCGGGAATGCCCGCCTCGACCTTTCCGCACAGATCGGCTCCTACATCGGCAGCCTTTGTAAAGATACCGCCGCCGACGCGCGCAAACAGTGCAACCGAGCTTGCGCCTATACCGAAGGTAAGCATATTCGCCGCAATGACCTCGATGCTCTGACAGAAGGCATACTTAAGCAGGAGATACCAAACGCTGATGTCGATAAGACCGAGACCGACCACCGACATACCCATAACCATACCGCTCGAGAACGCGGTGCGCAGTCCGCCGTTGAGACTGCGACGTGCTGCAACTACCGTTCTGCCGTTCGAGGCTGTGGCGATCTTCATGCCTATATAGCCTGACAGAGCAGAGAAAAAACCGCCCGAGATGAACGCAAATGGGGTATAGATATTACCCTTGCCGAAGCATAGATTCATCACAAGCAGTGCAGCAGATACTATTACGAAAAATATTGCGATAACGGCATACTGACGGCGCAGAAAGGCGCTTGCAGCCCGACCGATGATACCGGATATCCGTCGGATATCCTCTTCACCTCGATCACATCGGAGGACACGTACAGCCATAACGAGCGCAAACAGCAATGCCGCGACCGCCGCTATAACGACCGGATACATCAGTTCCATTTTTTCACCTTGTCCGTATGGGACATTTCCTTTCCTATTGTCAGGAGGTTTTTATGCTCGACCGCCGGTGCAGTCGACGCTTCATACGCGCAGAGAAATCGGTACTTCTGCGGGATATTTATTGTATCACATTTCCATATAATTTTCAATAGCTTTTCGGCTTATTTCAGCGTTTTTTGTCAAAAACGGCAAGCTGTCGAATAATGCTCTGCCGCATGCGGGAAAGAATGTAGATTATTGCCGCAAAATTTGACTTTCTCCAGCCGATGTGATATCATTACGGCAGTAAAGGCATCTGCCGACGACGGCGCGGCACGCCGCGCACCGATGACAGCATAACGATTTAGTCGATGGGCGAGTAAGGATATCTCGCCGCAGGGAGAAAAACTATGATATACACACTGACCTTCAATCCGTGCCTTGACTACACCATGTATATGCCCGAGCTGCGGACCGGTTCTATCAACCGCAGTCTGCATGAGAGCTGCAGCTGCGGGGGCAAGGGGATAAATGTTTCGCTCGTGCTGAGAGAGCTCGGAATGCAGTCGGTCGCGCTCGGCTTCGCCGCAGGCTTCAGCGGCAATGAGCTTGAGAGGCAGCTGAGGGAAAACGGTGTAGATACCGACCTTGTACATCTGCCGCACGGTATGACGAGAATAAACGTCAAGCTGCGCAGCGGCAGTACCTGCGTAGGTGCCGACGCGCCGATATCAGGCAAACCCCGCTGCGGCACACCCGATTCGGGCGCGATATGCCCGGGCGCTCCCCGCGCCGATACAGCCTCATCGCAGGACCGCGGCGGGACTGTCTGCGAGACCGATATAAACGGTGCCGGTCCCGAGATAACCGACGATGCACTCGACGAGCTGCTCGCGCGGCTCGATACACTCGGTGCAGACGATGTGCTCGTACTCTCAGGCAGCGTTCCGCCGTCACTGCCGGGCGACACATATCTGCGTCTGCTCGCAAGACTCGACGGTCGCGGCATTCAGACCGTGCTCGATGCGAGCGGCGAGCTGCTCCGCAGCGCCCTCGCGTACTCACCTTTTCTTATAAAGCCGAATTCGGACGAGCTCGGCGAGCTGTTCGGCACAGCCGTCGAAACGCCGGAGCAATGCCTCGAATATGCCCGATGCCTTCAAGCGGAGGGAGCAAGAAATGTTCTCGTCTCGATGGGCGGCGACGGCTCGGTTCTGCTGACCGAAGACGGCACGGCGCTCCGCGCTCCCGCTCTGCACGGCAGGGCGGTCAACACGGTAGGCGCGGGCGATTCTATGGTTGCGGGCTTTGTCAGCGGATATCTTACCGACAGAGACTATGCCTCGGCGCTGCGACTCGGCACTGCTGCGGGAGCTGCGACGGCATTCTCCGAGGGACTCGGACGGGGAGAGCAGATAAAAGCGCTGCTCGGCGGAGTGGAGGTCGTCTTCTTTTGATCAATCTATAATAAATCAAGTGATCGGTCGAGTGATCGGTCGAGGATCTCTCTCATCAGAATAGATAATACCGGACAGCAATATTAAAATAATGCCGGACAGCCGCATGATTTTTACGGCTGTCCGGCTTTTATACTGCAAAGCAGTAACAGGAGGAACAATATTAGCCGCAATTTCCGATATTTAATATTGATCTATCGAGAAATGCGAACCTATACAATAGATACAAATTATTCGTCGCGGTGCGAAATCGGGCGCAGAAAAAGCGAAAACATATAACCTTATGCAGGAATCCGTCAGGATTCCGACTCCTCGCCTGCCATATAGGACATACTAAAGATTAATTATCATAGTCCGTTTTCGCTTTTTCGGTCTGCGCTTTTTTATCAATCGCCAAATAGCTTTATCAGCTCATCTGCCGCCCTCTTCGAGTCGTAATTTTCATCGAAAAGAAGCCATATATCCTCTCCGCCGACGGTTATATCAAACCGCATCAGCTTCTTATATACAGTTCTCTTCTCGCCGTACTCCTGCGAAGCCACCTTGATATCCTCGATACTGTCAAAGGGTATCAGCTCGCAATAGGTATCGGTACTTCCGCTTACGATATCGAATCTGCGGCGATACAGCCATACTCCTCCGGAGCGCTTTTCAAACGCTATTGCACTGCCGAGCGCAACAGACGAGAGATAGCCGTCGCGAGCCGCGCCGGTCCGTCTGACACGTGCACCCTCGCCTATCACATACTGTGCCGATACAAGGGTGTACGGCGCATCTGCCATCGGACATCCGTCAAGCGCAGCCTGAGCCGCGGCAAGCTCATCCGAGAGCAGCTGCTCCGCGATTGCATTCGCCTTTTTACCGTTCGCCTCGAGCTTTGTCGCTACTCCGAACCATACAAACGACAGGACAAGAAGTCCCCAGCCGATCTGCATTCCCTCAAGCCATCCGAAATAACCGTCAAGGCACGGCAATGACGCGAGCAGAAGCAGAATTCCGGGAATTCTGATAAGTATCATCTTCTTTTTGTCTCTTGCCAAAAATTCTTTAAGCATCGTGCTGCTTGCTTTTACAGTTTCGGTGTTACCGTTCATCGTCATGTTCCTTTCAAAAAGACGCGCGGGGGAATACTCCGTGCATACCCCCGAGCCGGTGCTTCGAGCCGACTCCTCGATTCAAATACGTATGCTTATATCGGAATATAAATACTGCTGTCTGAAGACGAATTCTCCTTTCGCGCTTTTGGTTTAAAACTGCACCGCGTATCGCGGCTGCATGCTCAGAGCCCGCACCGAGAGCTGTCCGGTATTGCCCGAAATGACGGTCGCAGAGCATATCAAAGTAAAAATCCGGCATATTTACCATCTCAATTCTATCATGGCATTAATATATTGTCAATATACTGTTGGTTGAATTTCTATAAAATAATGCGAATATTAGTATAATTCTCGGTCGAAAACGGTGATGCTACAAAAACAAATAACAACAATTATGATTTTTTGAGCAAAATCGTCCGATATATGTTATGAACATCTCTTTTCGGCAGTTCTCCGAGCGCCGAAAAATTCCCGCACACCGCACACAGAAAAAGCCGACGCAAAAAAGGCCCCGACCTTTTTCGGTCGGGGTCTCTCAGGCATATTAAATTGTACCGGATAGCTAACGGATATACCGCCTCATTATTCCTGATTATTCTCCGGTGCGACAACAAGCGCCACAAGCTCTGCAATCTTATCAGTAATATGACCGATAGATTCGTTCTTCCAGACATCATCCTTGTATTCACTCTCGTTTGTAGTGTTGATGAGTCCGTTAAAGGCGTTGCTAATAAGCTCTACCTTTTTCTGCTGCTCGCTGCGAATATCGTCGTACATCTTTTCGTACAGCGATATCATGCGCATCATTATTTCGACCTCCTGCGGTGACATCGTGCTTGAAATGATCTGTTCCTGAATCTTTGACAGCTGATCGAGCAGTTCTCTTGCGGTTATTCTGTTATCTTCCATTTTGTTTTCCTCCAAAAAATTATCCGGAGGACACGCAAGGCATATTTTATTTTCTTCCACGAAGCGTGCCCTGCCGTTTTTAACAAGACCTCTTGCCCGTTTCGGGTAGGTCACTCCGTATTCGTTTCCTTGCTCATCAATTACAATCACGTTTTTTGTTATGGGTGTCATCCCCTTTGCTTTGATTTGCTTTTTGTGCCGCGGATCTCGTTTTTTGTTATGGGTATCTTCCCCAACCCGCAGCATCATTGTACCATATTCAGTATTATTTGCAATACCTTTCAGCGAAAAAATCATTGCACAGCAATATAGCAGAAAAGGTCACGGAATAATTCCCGTGACCTTTTCCCGTGTAATTATCAAATTTTATCCCACTCAACAAAGTCGAACCATATATTCCCGTATGCTTTGGCCGGATATTCCGTTTTCAAGTGTTCGGAAATTTCCGTTTGAATACTATCGTACTCTGCATCGTCGATTTTCGTCCAACACTCGTGTTCTATTTTGTTCAAGTCTTTCAGTTTTTTTAATATAGCACTGTCAAGGGGACAATCACATTTTTCCTCACAAATATTGAATTCTTCATTTTCAAAAGCATTTATAATGATAAGATATTTCAGCGTCATGTTAACCAGTTTTTGCACTGCACCAAATTCAATTTCCTTGTTTTTTTTACGCAATTTTTTTATAAGATCTGCCGAGCAAAGCGGCTCTTTTTCCATCCGAATAATATCATATAGACTTTGTACAGTTGCGTACTGTCCGTCTTTGTTCGCCTCAGCATATTTCTCGATATTTCCGGTACGAGCGGCTGTCATCACATCTCTATTAGCTTTTCGTACAGCATCCCAAAGGCGATCCTTCTTATGCTCAGTGCTATTACGAGGAGGGATTACTTCTTTTATCAAGAAATTACGCATTAGCTCTTTGTCCATTTTGTTTACCTCTCTTTATATATATTATTTTTCAGCGCCTTTTCAAGGTCGCCTTTTAGCTTATATCTCGGCGGCTGCAATACGTATATTATATAACGATCGTAACGATTACAATTGATTTTCGGTTCTGCCGACAAGAAGAATCAAATTGCCAGAAATCACTTTATATTACAAATAATAGCACAAAAGCAGTCGTTTGTCAATATATAGAAACGATTCCATGATAAAACAATTAATTCGATACATATAAACTATATTCGCCCTGTCGAACCGGATATCACAGCCGGAGGTATATCACTCGCCGATAAGCGAATATAGCAAAAAGCACCTGCAATTGCAAGTGCTTTTTCCTGGCGCAGGGAGTGGGATTCGAACCCACGCGCCCTTGCGGACAAACGGTTTTCAAGACCGCCTCGTTATGACCGCTTCGATATCCCTGCATATTCTGTTTTGCCGCCGAGCCCTGCCCGACCGTCTTATAATACCACATACAGGCGGCGATTGTCAAGTCCATGTTAAAAAAAGAGCCGGTCTGCCACCATTTTTTTTGAAAAAGGTATTGCATTTATGCTTGTTTTATGGTAATATAACGGTACTGTCCGTAATTCTCTCTGCCTATATGCGAGTTACAGCGCTGTACGGCGGCGATCGAAAAAGGGCTTCGATACGGAGATTCTTTACCGCAGAAGAGTTACGCCCGGCGTGCCGTGCAGCTATGCCGACGGGAGCGTCGACGCGGACGGGCAAAGGTCTTGTTTTATTATGTGACCGTGCGGTCACCTGAATACTTAAACACATATTTGATTTATTCGGAGGAGCTTTTTCATGACTAAGGTTGATATAGTTTTTGCAATCATACTGCTTGTTGCTGCTGTTTTTCTGACCATTGCGGTCCTCATGCAGTCCGGTAAGTCCCACAATCTCTCGGGAACCATCGCAGGCGGTGCCGATACCTTCTTCGGCAAGACAAAGGGTAAGACCATAGATAGGGTTCTCTCCAAACTCACAACCGTTGTTGCTATCGTCTTCGCCCTGCTAGTTATCGTTGTATACGTAATTCAGGACGACAACGTAGTCACCAAGGACAACTACATCGACGACTACATCAACAGCATCGACGAGACCGCGGCTGAGACTACCGCAGCCGAGGATATCGCCGAGACCACCGTTGCCGAGACAAGCTCTGTCGACGCAGCAGATACCACCGCAGCCGAGTAATCAGGCTGTAAAATCGAATCACTTATAGGTCGAACGGAAGTATCCGCTCGACCTTTTTTGTATGGGGAGGTTAAAACGAGTTTTTCACCTTCCCATTTTATTGTAAGTCATGCACGAGGCTGTCGCTCGGACACACAGTGCGGCATTTTGAGTGCATGTCACTCGAAAGCTCGCCCGAGCGAATACGTCATACATACGCTACCGACAGCCACCACTTATGCCGCTCTATCCGCTGACGCTGACCCGCGACGACGGAATGCCGTACAGCGCGCATACAAGATCGATCACCTTTTTCTGCACGGCGGGATTGTCTCCTCCCTCGCACACTATCGCAACGCCGCCTACGCGCGGCGGCTTTTCCTCGACCACCGGCGGAGAGGAGCGCGAGTAGCCGCCCTCTCCGTACTCATAGCGAACTCCGTCGGAAAAGGTTATGATGACCCGCGCGCCGCTCACCCCGCTGACCGAATTCAGCAGCGCACGCAGCTTATCCTCAGCCTCAGCGCGATAATCGACCTCTGCGGTCTCGACAGAGGTATCCTGCGTCCCATCATCTCCGCGCGAGAGAAACAGACACAAAAGCCCTGCGGCAAGCGCCGCCGCTATGTAGATAAGCCCCTTTGCCCCGCCGAGCGCGCCGAGCTTTTCCTTTATCCCGTCAAACAGCTTCATATCCTATTATATCCCCGATTTGTTGCATTTTCCGTGTAGCCGTCCCGTGCGGGCGGCTTCAGCGCGTTACCTCGACCCTGCCGCAGCCGGAAATGTAGCGCACATAGTCACATACGGCAGCCTCATCCGCCTCCGCCGGCAGACTGAGCAGCACCGAATCAACGCTGTACACATCGCTCTCGCATACCGCGATGACACTGACTCCGACAGTGATGCCGAACCGCGCCTCAACCTCGTCCGCAATGCCGTCCTCTATCGCCGCGATACCTGCTGCGGCAACGGCATCCCCCGAGCCGCCGTCATACTCTCCGAGGGCAAGCTCATCGAGTCCGAGCGTAAGCTCGCCGAGACCCGACAAAAAGCCGCTGAGCGGAGCGACAAGCGACAGCGCTACCACAAGCGATGCGACATACTTCACATATCTGCGCAGCTCTCCGAGCGGGGCAAGCAGCTCCGCCGCACCAACGCCGAGCGAAACGGCAAATATCGCATACAGCCACCCGCCTATTCCGTCGCTCATTTTTCCGTCCTCCGTTTTCTGTACTGCCGCGTCGCGCCGCCGCATCTGCTTTTTTACCGATAGTACGGCGCAGCACTGCTACTGCGCGGTTATACTGACCGAGCTGCTTATCATCAGCGTTACCGAAAATATAAACAGCACCCCGCAAAAAAACACCATGGCAAGCGCATAGCCGAGCATCTCCTTCATCTCCGAGGCTATCTTCTGCTCACCCTCCGCGCCGAGCACCCCGGCGAGCACCCCCGCAGCGCCGAATACAAGTCGATAGACAAGAAGCCGAATGACTGCGGGCAGCACCGTCAGCAGTATGCCGATCACCGCCACGGCACCCGCGCCGGTGCGTACCGTCCCTATGCTGCCGACCACCGCGCGCATAGCCTCGCCCGCTGCGCCTCCGATCACGGGTATCATATTTGCCACGGCGAACTTGACCGTCCGCGCGGCAGTGCCGTCCGAAGCGAGCGCGAGCTTTGTCTGCACACCCATCATCACTCCGAACAGAACGGTCATCAGTCCCATTCCCGTTGTGAATATCCCACGGATAAACGATCCTACCCCGTCGAGGCACAGCCCGCCGCCGACGCAGCGCACAATGGCTATACCGAGACAGACCCGCAGAACGGGCAGCAGGCACACGCCCATGGCATGCTCCATAAGCGTCACCGCAGCGGTGAGCGACGCGCTCGATGCGGCGGCAGCGCCGACATTTCCTCCCGCACAGTACAGCGAGCCCATCACCGGTATCACGGCGCGCATATACATGGTGAGATTTTCGATCGCCTCCGCGCTCTCACTCCATATTCGGACAGCTATCCCGGCGGACGGCACAGCCATTCCGAGCGTTACGGCATACGAGACCGCCGTGCGGCTGCTGCCCTCCCGACAGACATTGCGAAATAATGACGCTATTATCACGCCGCCGCAGAGCAGCGAAATATCGGTACACACCGGGGCAAGCATGGACGACAGCAGGCGCGCCGCCTCCCGCACCAAAAGACCAGAATCCGCGCCCCTTCCGTCGCTGCCTATCCCCTCCGCCGCTTCGCGCGCATAGTCGGGCATAGCCTCGAGCATCCCCGAGCCGAGCTCGCCGACCGCTCCCGATGCAAGACTCGCATCCGACATAGAACTCACCTCCGAATGAGCCTTCGGCTCTCCCGACTCTCCTCCGGTTTTCGCCCCGATCGGAGCCGACCGCGCCGTGAGCTTTTCAGCCTCCGCCTGAGCAGATAACACCGCAGACGACTCGGCTTGAATTGACGCCACCGCCGACGGCTCGGTAATTGATACACCCGCCGACGGCTCGCTTTGAATCGGTAAGGTCACCGACAGCCCCGAAGCCGCAGAATATACCGCCGTCGTTTCCGCCGTCCTCAAGCCCGCCCCCGGCTCGTCCGCCGCGGCGGCACCGCAGCAGAGCAGCGCACCGACGGAGAGCACGGTCAGAGCAACGGTAAGCACCGCGCTGCGCCGCCCTCTCATCCCGTCTGCCCCACAAACAGCGAGCGGGCAAGCGAGAGCAGCTCTGTTATAAGCGGCAGGCAGACGAGCATTATCTCTGCCTTTCCCGCAAGCTCTATGCCCGACGCGACCGAATCTTGTCCGAGGTCGCGGCAGACATCGGCTCCGCAGCCCGCTACGACCGCTATGCCGAGCGAGCGCAGCACCGGAGTGAGCCAGCGCTGCCACTCCTCACCCGCAAGCTCTCGCAGCTCGCCGAGCGCCGGAGAAAGTATATACACCGCGTAGCCGAGCAGCAGCACCCCCGCCGCCGCACCTATCAACGCCGATATATCGGGCGCGAGAGCACGCAGAGATACGGTAAGCATTACGGCGACCATCGCAGCGCCGATAAGCCTTATCATTTCTTCCATATTGGTATGCCGTACTTTCATAATCATTACTTTTTACGACCGTGCTGACGGTCAGATCCCGAAAAGCGAACGGATATTCCCGAGCAGCGCGCCGATCTCATCAACAAGCATAACAAGCACTATAACCACCCCCGTAACCGACACGAGCATAGCCATCTCGTCGCGTCCTGTCTTGCTCAGCACCTGATACAGAACACTGACGAGCAGACCGACGCCCGCGACACGGAGTATAAGTCCGGTATCCATAGGTCAACCTCTCTTCCTTATTTATATATAAGCTGCAGCCGCGAAATACGGTGCGAGCATGACTATGCGCACGCTATATGAGCAGCAGCACCGCCATCATTCCGAGTGCGGTGCAAACCGAGCGGTGCAGCTTCATACGACCCGGCAGCTCTCCGTGCCGTCTTCCGAGCTCCTCCGCGATAAGCGCCTCCGCGCAGAGGCATGCCTCTGTCTGCTCCTCCGGCAGCAGCCTGCCGAGCCCGTCGCCGAACGGGATAAGAGCCTCCGTAAGCTCCCCGAGTCCAAGCTGACGCGAGCAGCAGCGCAGCGCCTCCGAAAATACGCCCGAGCTCTCGCTCCAATTCGTAAGACGCGGAAGAAATCCGATGCGTTCAAGCTCCGCCGAGCGGAACGAGTCGAATATCTGCGCCATCGGAGCACCGTAATACCCTACGGAAACGCGTATATATGCGATGAGCCGTCCAAGCTCCGACAGAGCCTCGACCCGCCGTCTGTCCTCTGATGCAAGATACGAGCCGAGCATAACCGAGCTGACAAAAAGCACGAGAAGCAGCACGGGTCTTACTATGCCGCCCATATTATCTCACCCTGCGGCGCGGCGCGCCCGATATATGTACGCCTCCGGAGGAGGGCATGCCGAAGCCTCCGTGCACCGTCCTCTCCCGCCGCGCCTCAGGCGTGCAGTCGGTATTTTTCGCCCCGTCTCTCGCGCCCGGCTGTGTATCGTCACGAGCCGCGGGGCTTTTTATATTTATGTCTGCATTTCCGATATCATACGTCTCCGGGCGATCCGTTCTTATGCCAGTTCTTTTATCCGTCCGCGCGCCCGTACAATCGGTCACGGTAAAACGCAGCCCGCCGGGCGCGGAATCGTCACGGCATACGCCGACGCACTCGGAAAACACGGCATTCTCTATCAGCTCGCGTATATGAGGCCGGCGGAGCAGCGCCTCATATGACGGCGCATGCGCCGATGCAAGCAGCGGAACTCCGGTATTCTGTGTCTCGAGTATCGCCCGCACTTCCTCCTCGCCGCCTATCTCGTCGCATACTATAAGCTCCGGAGAGAGGACGCGCGTCGCCTGCGCTATCCCATCCGCCTTTGAATATCCGTCATAACGGTCGATCAGCGCGCCGAACGGTACGGAGGACGATGCAGCGCGGCTTCCGCACGTATCTCCGAACGATCCGCCGCTGTCACATATGCACCCGAGCTCGCCTCGGCTGTCGATAAGAGCTACCCGCATCGGCTGTGAACCCGATGCAGCACGAAATGCAAGCTCGCGCAGCAGCGTGGTCTTACCGCTGGCAGGCGGTCCGTAGAACAGCACACCGCCCTCAAAGCGCCGCGACCGCAGATGCTCGTATATCCCGTCCGACACGCCGCAGACCGGATGCGAGATGCGAATGCACATCGAATTTATCTCGCCGATGCCGACCGCCGAGCCGGACTGCGAGCGCTCTGCCGCCCTGCCGCACACACCGACGCGCGAGCCGTCCGGCAGACGGATATAGCCCTGACGGAGCGCAGCCGCGTGCGTATGCAACGAATTCTCTGTCATGCGCGCAAGCACCGCAGACAGTTCGCTTCGCCGCGCCGATATCGGCAGCGGGATATTTCGTCCGTCCGAGAGCGTAAGCGAACACGGCAGCTCACGCCGCAGACGCAGCTCGGTAACAAAGCAGTGCTGCCCCGCGCCCGCGCCGTCGTCGGCGCCGAGCCTCCCGCATTCCTCCGCTATTGCCTCCGCAAGACGCGGCGGCAGATATTTCAGCATGTCTCCGAGCGTGCTCATTTGCCCCTCCCTCGTCGTTTTCCGTCCGAGCCCTTTTTATCTCTACACCCACATTCTATGCCCCTGCACGGGCTTATATGCCGCCTGCGGCGCGATTATCGGCATGTCCCGGGCGCAGCCATGCAAACACAAGATATTGTGACAATAAAATAATTTCGGCACAAGATATTGTGTTTTCCCCTTGACAACACCCCTGTTGTATGATACAATATGAGTCGTCAGGTAAATTCGGCAGCCGACGCGGCGCGAGGTGGCGCATGGCGGCAGCCGACGAATAATATATCATCTTTATATGAAAGGGAAAGAATAAAATGTATCAGGTCATCAAGCGTGACGGCGGAGTCGTAAATTTCGACCTCTCCAAGATCAGCTCGGCAATCAGGAAGGCGTTCGACGCACTCGAAAAGCAGTACAACGACAACATCATAGACCTTCTCGCACTCAAGGTAACGGCAGACTATGAGCCCAAGATAAAGGACGGAAAGATATCGGTCGAGGCGATACAGGACAGCGTCGAGGATGTGCTCGTCCAGGCGGGCTATGCGGACGTTGCAAAGTGCTACATCCTCTACCGCAAGCAGAGAGAAAAGATCCGCAACATGAAGTCCACTCTGCTCGACTACAAGGACACCGTAGACAAGTACATGCATGCGCACGACTGGCGCGTAAAGGAGAACTCCACCGTCACCTACTCGGTCGGCGGACTCATCCTCTCAAACTCCGGCGCCATCACCGCCAACTACTGGCTGAGCGAGATCTACGACGAGGAGATAGCCTCGGCACACAAAAATGCGGACATCCATCTGCACGACCTCTCGATGCTGACCGGCTACTGCGCCGGATGGTCGCTGAAACAGCTCATCAAGGAGGGCCTTGGCGGCATTCCCGGAAAGATAACCTCCTCTCCCGCAAAGCACCTTGCAACGCTCTGCAATCAGATGGTAAACTTCCTCGGTATCATGCAGAACGAGTGGGCGGGCGCACAGGCGTTCTCGTCCTTCGATACCTACCTTGCACCGTTTGTAAAGGCGGACAACCTCTCCTACGATCAGGTCAAGAAGTGTGTTGAGTCGTTCATCTACGGCGTAAACACTCCCTCGCGCTGGGGCACGCAGGCACCCTTCTCGAACATCACCCTCGACTGGACCGTTCCGGACGACCTCGCAGAGCTGCCCGCTATCGTAGGCGGCAAGGAGATGCCGTTCAAGTATAAGGACTGCAAGCCCGAGATGGACATGGTAAACAAGGCGTTCATCGAGATAATGATCGACGGCGACGCCAACGGCAGAGGCTTCCAATACCCCATTCCCACCTACTCCATCACACGTGATTTTGACTGGTCGGAAACCGAGAACAACCGCCTGCTCTTCGAGATGACCTCGAAGTACGGCACACCTTATTTCTCCAACTACGTCAACAGCGACATGGAACCGAGCGACGTCCGCAGCATGTGCTGCCGTCTCCGTCTCGATCTGCGCGAGCTGAGAAAGAAATCCGGCGGCTTCTTCGGAAGCGGCGAATCGACCGGTTCTATCGGCGTTGTCACCATCAATATGCCGAGAATAGCATATCTCGCAAGCGACGAGCACGATTTCTACGCGCGTCTTGACCACCTCATGGACATTTCCGCGCGCTCGCTCAAGACAAAGCGTACCGTTATCTCCCGTCTGCTCGACGAGGGGCTCTATCCGTACACCAAGCACTATCTCGGAACGCTTGACAATCACTTCTCCACCATCGGTCTCGTCGGAATGAACGAGGCATGCCTCAACGCAAACTGGCTGCGCTGCGACATGACCGACCGCCGCGCGCAGGAGTTCACCAAGCAGGTGCTCACCCATATGCGCGACCGCCTCTCCGACTATCAGGAGATGTACGGTGACCTCTACAACCTCGAGGCAACCCCCGCGGAGTCTACCTCCTACCGCCTCGCAAAGCACGATGTAGAGCGCTATCCCGACATCATCACCGCTACCGAGAAGGGCAATACGCCTTACTACACCAACTCCTCTCACCTGCCTGTCGGCTTCACCGAGGATATCTTCGAGGCGCTCGACATTCAGGATGAGCTCCAGACTCTGTACACGTCGGGCACGGTATTCCATGCATTCCTCGGCGAGAAGCTCCCGTCATGGAAGTCGGCTGCAAACCTCGTTCGCAAGATCGCCGAGAACTATAAGCTGCCGTATTACACCCTCAGCCCGACCTACTCCATCTGCAAGAATCACGGTTACATCCCCGGCGAGCACTATAAGTGCGACGATTGCGGAGCAAAGACCGAGGTATACAGCCGTATTACGGGCTACTACCGCCCCGTTCAGAACTGGAACGACGGAAAGTCACAGGAGTTCAAGGAGAGAAAGGTCTACAACATTGAGACCTCTCACCTGAACCATCAGGGACCTATTGAGCACGGCGAGGAGCAGCACGAGAGCTGCGGCTGCTCGCACTGCGGCAATACGACCGAGGCTCAGGTCGAGGTGATGCTGTTCGCCTCACGCACCTGCCCGAACTGCAAGCGCGCGGCAGAGCATCTCGACCGCGCAGGTATCACCTATAAGAAGATAATCTGCGAGGAGAACGAGGCTGAAGCAGCTAAGTACGGTATCCGCCTTGCGCCCACGCTTATCGTTAAGCGCGGAGACGAGATAGAAAAGTACGCTAACGCGTCCAACATCATCAAGTATATTGACAGTGTGACCGTCAACGCATAATCGGGGATGCTGAAAAGACACGGATCGGAAAAGTGAATAATAAATTATTTGCTTTTAGTATTGGAAAAATGCCGAGTAATATTAGGAAGAAATCCTAACGGATTTCTCCGAAGAATTATAATTCACTTTTCCTGCGAGCGTTTTCGCCCCTCGACGTACGATTGTACGCCTCACGGGGCGAAACCACTTGCTCCGTGCCTTTTTATCTATCCCCTACCCGTCCGGATGCCGAATAAACACGGAACCGGAAAGTAAAACTGATAATACAAAGCTCGGCTTTCGCGCGTGAAAGCCTCCCCTGTGCAAGGGGAGGTGGCACGGCTTGCCGTGACGGAGGGG
>ERZ827496.364-NODE-364-length-66545-cov-7.145902_pt1 | contig 66545 bp, 38 predicted proteins | sample MGYA00519769_ERZ827496 | MGnify/ENA primary metagenome ERZ827496 (study PRJEB31778, sample SAMEA3449327) | human gut metagenome | biome: human gut; feature: human-associated habitat; material: faeces | place: United Kingdom | collected 2010/2012 ...
TATCCAAGAAAAACAGAAAAATAATGCTTAATACCTGCAATCATGTATAAAAATCAGCTGCCGGACAGCAAACTGAACATGAGTGCTGTCCGTTTGAACAATTCTACGACTGTTCCAAACAAAAAAAAACGTATCTTTGGTCATGAAATTAAATCCGTAAAGCCATGAGAACCACTGCCCTTAAAATCGTCCTCTCCTTTAGTCTCGTGCTCTTAAACGCCAGCCTGTCGACAGGACAGATACAATATAATAATATACGCTTCAAACAACTAAGCATAGCCGAAGGACTCCCGCATAATACTATCAATGCGATTACCCAAGACAATCACGGATTCATCTGGTTCGGCACACGCAACGGCTTGTGCCGCTTCGACGGTTATAATATTAACCTGTTTGCACACAATGAGGCCGACAGCACCTCGCTCTGCCACGACTTTATCACCCGTCTGTATAACGATTCACTCCGCAACGTTCTATGGATCTCCACCGATCAGGGTATCTGCAGCTACGACTACCGGACGGAAGATTTTACCCGTTACCGGATTAAAGGAAATACCAAAGATGATGTTTGTTTCCTGAACACTAGTGACGGGATGCTCTTGGCGGCCTGTAGTAACGGACTCTACCACTACAATGAACAGGACAGCCTGTTCGTTCCTTTCCTTCTCAATGAAGAGAAACCGCATGTGAGATATTTTGCAGAAGACGGAGATAAAACCCTATGGATTGACACCAACAAAGGACTGATGCGATACAGTCTGGAGAAGAAACAGTTCGTTTCGCTCCCTACCCTAATCCAGCCTTTTGCACAGCAATGTAACAATGCCGTGTTGATCTCGTCCAACCAGCTTTTATTCAATACCAATAATGATTTCTTCGTTTACCACATACAAAGCAATACTCTGTGCAATCTCTCCAAAGATCTGGAAGTAAAAGATTTCCGGTGTGCGTCAACCGACCATACCGGGAATATATGGGTAGGAACGGAGTATGGCATCTTCGTGTTCAACAAACTCTACCAACTGATTGCACACTACGAACAATCCGAACGGGATTTAAGTGCCCTGAACGATTCGCCCATTTACAGTCTTTATCAGGATAAGGCCCACAACATGTGGGTGGGAACCTATTTCGGAGGGGTCAACTATTATATATTCGGCTCCGACCAGTTCCGGATATATCCATACGGAGGCAGTTTCAATCATTTGAGCGGAAAAGCAGTCCGCCAGATTATCAATGCGCCGGACAACGGATTGTACATCGCTACGGAGGATGGCGGATTGAATTACCTGAACAGTAAAAAAGAGATTACCCGCGCCGAACGGCTTCACAAACAGATGCAAATCTACGCCAAGAACATACACTCTCTATGGCTCGACAAAGATAACAGCCTATGGCTCGGACTGTTCCTGAAAGGAGCTCTTCACTATATACCGCATTTAAACCGTACGGTAGACTATAATCTATTGTCGGAAGAGGTTTCGTCCGGCTTCTGCATCATCGAAGACAAGAACGACCACGTTTGGTACGGAGGGCCTTCAGGCTTATTCCTGATCGACAAGAAAAAAGCCAATGCCCGTCCGGAAAAGATTTCACCGCTCCGTATTTTCAACCTGGTACAATTCAATGACAGCATACTTTGGGCAGGAACCCGGAAAGGCAGTATGTTCCAGATAAATACCCGTACGCTGAAAGTTACCTCACTCCCTATCTTGCCGCACACCGATCTCTATGTAACCTATATCTACCCCGATTCACACCAACGGATATGGATAGGGACAGACAACAACGGGCTTTATGTATCAGACCGCAACGGAAGCATCATCGCTTCTTACAGCAAAGAGCAGCTGGGCTCGAATGCCATTAAAGGCATCATAGAAGATGAAATGAACAACATCTGGGTAGGAACCGGAAGCGGGCTCTGCTGCATCAATCCACAGATGGAAAATATCGACCGTTATACCACAGCCGACGGACTGCCGATTAACCAGTTCAACTACTCCTCCGCCTGTAAGAAGCCCGACGGAGAGCTGTATTTCGGAACCATCAACGGCATGATTTCTTTTTATCCGGAACAGGTACGCTCCGTCAATCCTCATTTCAACATTGCCCTGACTGCTATATGGAGCAACAGCGAATATATGTCGCCCAACAACGAGAAAGCGTCCATTCCTTCCTCCATCTCCGAACTGACAGAGATTACCCTGACACACGACCAGGCCCAATCCCTGCGTCTCGAATATTCCGGACTGAATTATCAATATACCTACAACACTCAATATGCCATGAAAATGGAAGGTATCGACAAGGACTGGCAGTTTGTGGGCAACCAGCATCAGGTACGCTTTTCAAACCTGCCTTCAGGAAGGTATATTTTAAAGATCAAAGCCAGCAAAGACGGTATTCACTGGGACGAAACGGGACAAAAGGACCTTGCCATCAGAATCCTCCCACCCTGGTGGCTATCGCCGGGAGCGTATTTTGTATATGCATTGCTCTCCTTATTAATCATCTACGCCGCCTACCGATATACCAAAACGCGTATTATCCTGCTCATGCGACTGAAAACGGAACATGAACAGCGTGTCAACATGGAGAACATGAATCAACAGAAAATAAATTTCTTCACATACATCTCCCATGATCTGAAAACACCATTAACCCTGATTTTATCACCTCTACAACGATTGATCCAGCAGCCGCAGATTAGTAACAACGACAAGGAGAAACTGGAAGTTATCTACCGCAACGCCAACCGGATGAATTATCTGATTAACGAACTATTGACATTCAGTAAAATCGAAATGAAACAGATGCATATCAGCGTCCGTAAAGGAGATATCATGCACTTTCTGGAGGAACTCTCCCATATCTTCGACATCGTAGCCGGAGAACGGGAAATCGACTTTATCGTCAGTCTGGAAGATACCAAAGAGGAAGTCTGGTTCTCGCCTTCCAAACTGGAACGGATTCTTTATAATTTGCTCTCGAACGCATTTAAATACACACAACCCGGCGGATACGTCAGATTGAGTGCCAAACTGATTAAAGAGGAGAAAGAAACCATGGTTCAAATCTCCGTCAAGGACAGCGGCAGAGGAATTCCCAAAGACGTTCAGGAACAAATATTCGAGAGCTACTACCAGGTCGAAAAACGCGACCACCGCGAGGGATTCGGCTTGGGACTTTCGCTCACCCGTTCGCTCATCCACATGCATAAAGGAGAAATACGGGTAGAGAGCGAGGTCAACAAAGGTTCGGACTTTATCGTCACCCTGAACGTATCGGAGGATGCCTACGCACCCGACGAACGCTCTTCCGAAAACATCACGACAGAAGAAATACAAAAATACAACCAGCGAATCAAAGAGACAATCGAACTCATCCCCGAAAAGCTGACCAACAAAGAGAAAGACTCCGGCAGAGAATCTATCATGATTGTGGAGGATAATAAAGAGATGAATGATTACCTCGCCAGTATATTCGGTGAGAAATATGACATCATACGTGCCTACAACGGAGCGGAAGCCTGCAAGAAGATAGCCAGACAACTGCCGAATCTGATTATATCGGACTTAATGATGCCGGTGATGGACGGACTGGAATTCACGGAACGCGTCAAGCAAGATGTAACGACCAGCCATATCCCCGTTATCCTCCTGACTGCCAAAACAGATGAGAACGACCATACAGAAGGCTATCTGCGGGGAGCGGACGCCTATATCACTAAACCTTTCAACGCCAAGAACCTGGAGTTGCTGGTACAGAATATCCAAAAGAGCCGGAAACAGAATATCGAGCACTTCAAACAGGCGGAAGAACTGAACATCAAGCAAATCACCAACAATCCACGGGATGAGGTATTTATGAAAGAACTGGTAGAACTGATTATGGCGAACCTCACCAAGGAAGATTTTGGAGTAACTGAAATCACAGCCCATCTCCGCATCAGCCGTAGTCTGCTGCACATGAAACTGAAATCACTCACGGGATGCTCCATCACACAGTTTATACGGACCATCAAGATGAAGGAAGCCAAAACCCATTTACTGAACGGCATGAATGTTTCCGAAGCCTCATTCGCTGTCGGTATATCAGACCCGAATTACTTTACAAAATGTTTCAAAAAGGAATTTAATATCACTCCGACAGAGTTTCTCAAGCAATTGAAGTAATTCGCCGGAACTGGCACTTGTAAATCTCCTTATACTCTACAAAGTTTGAAAAAGAATACGTAACTTTGTAGTAATTATGAGTGAAAGTCAGAATATTGAATATAAGGAATCGTGGAGAGACGAATATCTAAAGTGGATTTGTGGTTTTGCAAATGCACAAGGTGGACGTATCTATATCGGTATAGACGATAACCAACAAGTGGTTGGTGTAGCAGACACCAAACGACTGATGGAAGACATTCCTAATAAGATTGTTAACTACCTGGACATTGTAGCTGATGTAAATCTTTTGCATAAAGAGGATAAAGACTACATCGAGATTGCCGTGCAACCGTGTAATTTGCCTATCGCTTATCACGGTATATATCATTATCGTAGCGGTTCTACCAAACAGGAGTTGAAAGGTGCAGCCTTGCAACAGTTTTTGCTTCGCAAAATGGGGCATTCGTGGGATGATATTGAAAACGAAAGAGCTACATTGGATGACATCGACCGCCAAGCTATTGATTTCTTTTTGCGTAAAGCCGTCGATGCCGGACGTATGCCTGTAGATTCATTGAATGAAACTACGGAAAAAGTACTCTCTAATCTGAATCTTATCGGTGGGGAAGGTAAGTTGCGCAATGCTGCTTTACTTCTATTCGGCAAAAATCCTGCAAAGTTTTTCACCAGTGTGCAATTTCGTATTGGGAGGTTTGGTCGTGATGAAGCCGACCTGATGTTTCAAGATGTAGTGGATGGAAATATCATTCAGATGACCGATCGCGTGATAGAAGTATTGAAATCCAAGAATGATGACCCTTTAAATGACCCTTTAAAACTATCATCATTAGAAAAAGACATATTAAAATTGATAGTAAAAGATAATCAGTCAACATATGATAATCTAGCCATATCTTTATCTGTTTCCAGTGCTACGATCAAGAGAGCATTTCGCAACTTAAAAGTGAATGGCTGCATTATTCGAAAAGGCTCGAAAAAGATAGGTTATTGGATGATAACAGAAAAAGGAAAATCTATTCTAAAGTAGATCGTAAGCTAATTTAAGCGATATAAACCTAACAGAATGTCTAAAAAACATCACCGGTAATCAGCCTGCAACATCGTTGATTCAGCTAATTACCGGCGACAGATAGACACCTATAATCGACTAATACCTATTCTACCATTCCTGGAAGCGTAAATCAGCTTCCGGATTCTGACGACGAATCAGTTCCTCGTCAACCTGATAAGTGACGCCACCTTTCGTGTACTTATAAGAAAGCGTAAACTTTGGCTGCTTTCCTACAAATTCCAACGATTCGGCTGCAGGATCTAATGAGGCGGACGCATCTATGATAGCAACACTTCCTCCGGCTTCGATAGTAACGCTTCCGTCCGGATTGACTGTCAGATTTACCGACTCATTATTTTCCAATGTGTTTCCGAAACCCGGTCTGCGTAATTTGTTTCTACCTAACGAAACAAAGTCGCGGGTCATATTCTGACTCAAATCCTTGTTATTGTATTCAGTCACCTGCTGGGTGGATAAGTTAGTAACTTTCCCTTTCACAAAGTATGTCCCATGATACTGGCTGACGAACTTGACAACTACAATGCTGTAATCCTTCAACTGACCGTTCACGTCGGTACTTACTTCATCCTGATTATGATCGACCAGCCGGAAAGGGATGGCATAATGCTTATCCAAAGCGGCATCGTCATTATAGAAAGCATCGGAGAAAGTCACTTTCACATCTGCTATTGCCAGATTCGGATTGCTAATTGTCATCTTATTCGGATTAGCCAACTGATAATAGTTTTCCGGCATCAGTGTCAAGCCCGTACCATCCAGTAAAGACGGATCGATCTCAAACGTAGCCCAATCATCGGTATGCACCTCTCTTTTACCGCCAATAGCCACTCCCACCTTTATCGACATATCTGTATCGGCTACCAGTGTCCGCAGAGGTTTTTGCGAAGCAAAGTACACAGAACTCTTATCGTAGTCCTTTTCATAATCGTCATAACAAGCAGTCATCAGAATGCTTATCAGCCCTATCCATAATATATTTAGTCTTTTCATTGTAAATAAGTATTTATATCAACAGCACGTTATTCCCAACCCTGATTATTCATTAGATTCTTATTCTTTTCCAGCTCTGCATACGGTAGCGGCATGAAATAGTTTTTCACTTCATATTTCCGTTGTTCCACTTTCTGTACTTTGAAGCTGAATGTACCATCTTCCTTGCGAGTAACGGCAACACCCTCCACCTCTTCGTTCAACGGCAATACCCAACGACGCATATCAAAATAACGATGATTCTCGAAAGTAAATTCCAAGCGACGTTCGTTCTGAATCAACTTTCTGAACGAGTCTTTACTTTGAGCCATTTCATCCAGATAAAGATCAAAATTGATACCCCCGGCTTGCGAACGGATTGTTTTCAATATTTCGTATGCAGAATACAGGCATCCTTCGGCTTTCACCGTCGGGTTGCCCCAAGCCTCATTAGCAGCTTCGGCAAAGTTAAGAAGAACTTCCGATTTTCGTAACAAAGGATTGTAATGAACCGAGTTTAAGGTCTGAATCGGATTCAGCATAGCCGATTTCTTGGAAACGAATTTAGCCAAATAATAACCCGTACGTGTAGCATTCTCACTAAACGAAGGAGAATCTTTTCCACCCTCGGACATATCCAACGGCTGGCCGGAATCGCCAAATATAGCACTATGATAGTAGACATTCAGCGCAAAGCGATTATCAAGTACGGCATAAAGCTGCGTCAGATCGAAATCAGGATCAGACAGATCGACACCGGAACGAACATCGGTTGCCGGATAACCATTCTTCGCATAAAAAGCCTTTACCAGATTATGAGAAGGAGTGGCACGGGCACTTCCGTAGTAGAACGGCGGGAAATGAAGGCCTTCCAACAGGTTATTATTAAAATATCTGCGGAAAGCATAATCGGAACTTTCCGTCTGAACATCGGCAATGGAGGAAGCCGTAACAGGAACATAAGTTCCGAAACCTTCCATGCCCAGAATCTTATTGATCTCTTTGGCTACCGCTTCCCATTTTGCTTGGTAAACCGTAGGGTTCAGTATTTCGAATTGTCCCATGCCGGTGATCTTCGTCACGTCATCATCCTGCATGGCAGGGCTTGCGCTATATAAAAGCGCACGACTTTTCAGAACAGCTGCCGCCGCTTTCGTGGCACGACCGATTTGTGTATTACCAAACTCCAGGTCATCTCCCTGATACACATTCGGTAATAACTCGATGGCATTATCCAAATCGTTAACGATAAAATCGACTGTTGCCTGATAAGTAGGACGAAGAAATTCACCGTTCTGCGCGGCCTCATCCTGCGAAATAAAATGATCTGCCAACGGAATACCCAACGCTTTTCCATTCTTCGCCTTTCCGCCGTACATCTTCAATAGCTCAAAATGCCACCATGCACGCAGGAAATACGATTCACCTTCCAGACGCAGCTTGATTTGCTTGTCCACTTCCGGGTCGGTGCGGTTGTACTGCACTTGGTCGGTTAAGCCGTTTTCGAGGAAAGAGTTTACATAGTTCAGCATGTTGTACGCATTACTCCAGTTTCCGATTGGGTTGTTAAACGCTGTCATCCCACCCATATTTAATTTATAGACAGAAGAGCTGCGCAGATTAGTCACTGCATTATCGGTAGCACAATCCAGAAAGTTATCTTCAAAACAATCCGGACGGTTGGCTATGCCATTATAAGCTTTATATAGTACGCCTTGAGCAAGTTCCGGCACTCTCCAGGTATCAGAGTCTCCGATCTGCCATGTCACCTTTGTATCCAATGTGTCGTCACAAGCACAAAAGAGAAACAGACCTGCTAAAACGCAACTTCCTAATATATGTTTCATATTGCCATCTATTAATTGTTCAAAATTAAAATACAAAAGAGACTCCGCCTGTAAAAGTACGCGTCACCGGGTAGTTTGTCACACCGGCATTCAGCAATTCAGGATCCAAATCTTTCACGGAAGAAAGCACAAACAAATTTGCACCACGAGCGAAAACCTTCATCTTCTTCACGACCGAACTTGGGGAGAACTGATTGAACGTGTAGCTCAATTCAACATTCTTCATACGGAAGAAGCTTGTATTCTTCAACCAGAAAGAAGAATTGCGGAAATTGTTCTCACCGGCAGTGGTTGTCAGGCGCGGATAACTTCCGGTCGGATTGTTTGCCGGATGATAACGATCTAATGCCAGTTTAGAGTATTTACCTTCTCCATTGTTCCAATAATAAGCATTTGTTGCCCAAGTGTGAACGCCCAGTTCGGAATATCCCTGAAGATACAATCCCCAGCCTTTGTAACTTACATTGAAATCGATGCCCAATGTAGTACGTGGGAATGAGTTTCCGAGTTCCTTTACGTCACGACCGTCAATGATCTTATCGCCGTTCAGGTCTTTGTAGGCGATGTCGCCTTCCTGATAATCGGCAAACGTCTGGGGGGCATGTCCGTTGATGGCTACATCTTTGCCAAATAATCCTTCGGCAACCAGTCCCATCATAGCATCGGTAGAACGCCCCACTGTATAACGGTATTCTTCACCATGTTTCACCTGGTTCCATTTCAATACTTTATTCTTAGACCATACGAAATTAGCTCCTACCGAATAAGACCAGTCGTTGATACGGTCGCTCCAAGTGAACATTCCTTCTATACCATGATTCAAGACGGAGCCCATGTTATCCTGGTAGGTAAAGTTGCCTGTATAATCCCCGTAAGAGGCATCGACAGAACCGATGATGTCCGTATGTTTCTCACGGAAATAGTTTATTTCGGTATATAAGCGGTTGTTCAGGAACAGGCCTTCCACACCGATGTTCCATTCTGCTGCCTTTTCCCATTTCAGGTTCGGATTGCCTGCACGGACAAAAGTGGAATAGTAAGCCGTAGCACCGTTGTTCGTTGTTCCGAACCGGAAGCTGCCGTCTTGTGACCAGGCACGTTCATACAATAAATGTTCGGTGCTTCTGTCATATCCCAAGATACCAGCACTGGTTTTCAGTTTCAGGAAGTTCACGTATTCATTGTCTTTCAGGAAATCTTCATTGCTTAGAATCCAGGCAAGGCCGCCCGCTGCCGAGAAGAAGTATTTATTTCCCGATTTGAAACGGTTGCTTCCCATCAATGCCATGTCGGCTTCCACAGCATAACGGCGGTCATACATATAGTTTAAGCGCAATGCGTAGTTTGCATTGATGATGTCCTGGGTCACTCCCTGATTCGTTGTTTTCGAGTACATGTAAGTCAGCCGTGCCGATACATCATGCTTTTGGTTGAATGTATTCTCGTATGCAGCAAAGGCATTCCAACCCAATGTCTGTTGTAAGGTAGTCGACTTCCGACTCTGTGAAGTGGCTACATCTGTTTTCTTCATCTGGGTGTACATGATCTGTTCCTCACCGGCAAAGTTACGATATGTTTTGATGGCATACGTCGGATAGACTTTGCTCAAAGAGAGTTGCAGGTAATCATAGTTGTCGAAAGAAAGGAAAGCACCGGCTTTCAACCCTTTTGTCAGCATATCAAGATCGAATTTCAAACCGATATTGGTCTGGCTGCGTGTATAACGCTCATCCGTATATCCTCCGTACATTGTTTCCGCGTATGCATTCATCGGACGCAGCAGACTTGCGCCAAACAAAGGAATTCCGTCCGAGCTGGCTAGTCCGGTTTCTTCCGGTGACATAGTCAGCGGGTATTCATTCGGACGATGCGTAGACAGGGCCGTAAATACCTGACCACAGTCCAATTGCCCCCATTTACGCATTTCCATACGTCCGGCAACGTCTGCGGATATAGTCAGGAAATCCGTTACATTGAAGTCGAGGTTTCCGCGAAGAGTCAGACGGTGCAGTTGCGGAGTATAGGTAACGTCTTCAAATCCGCTACCTCCTACATATCCGGCAATCAGGGCATAACGCACTCTGTCGGTACCTCCCGTCATATCGAACGATACTTTCCGATAGTTGGCATTTTTGTTCAATAACTGATCGTACAAATCGACGTTCGGATACAATAGGTCATTGGCTCCTTTGGAGTTTTTATATCCTTCCAGTTGTTTCTGATTATAGTAAGGAGTCAATCCGTCATTTGCACGCGCTTCATTGTACAGATTAGCATACTGATAAGAATTCAGAAAATCAGGAGTACGCGTCATCTGTACCACACCTGCTTCGGCGGTTGCGTTATAAATGCGGCGGTTGGCCTTTCCTCTGCGGGTAGTCACCCAAAGTACGCCATTCGCAGCACGCGCCCCATAAAGAATCTTGGCAGTGGCATCTTTCAGCAACTCGATACGTTCGATTTCTTCAGGAATCAAATCCGCTGCCGGACGTTCCACACCATCGATGATAACAATAGCTGTATTCTCCGACATGCCATGCTGGCCACGGATAAATAAATCAGGCGTATTATTACCCAATCCGCTGACTGTGGAGCGAACTTGCAGACCTAACATTTTACCTTGCAGCATATTAGTCAGCGTCAAATCAGGGAAGGTTCCAAACTGTCCATTCTCCAGTACGCTCGTTGCGCCTACTTCATTCCCTTTATATGTCTTGCCACCATCGGCTCTATTCACCAGCGATTCTTCGGTCAGGAACAGAGGCTCTTTCTTCAGGACAATCTTTTCAGGAACGATATTGCTGCCTGTCAGCTTATACACTTTATCTTCATATCCCAAAGCCTCCACCATGACGGTTGCGTCATTCTCGACCTTCGTCTGAAAACGTCCCTTTGCATCTGTATATAGAACGACTGCGCCTTCTCCACAAATGATAGAAACATTCTTCAACGGGCTACCTTTCTCGTCGGTAACAATAGAAACTACTTCCACCAAAGGCTTCTTCGCCGACTTTCTCTTTGATTTATTCTGTGCGAAAGTCAGGCTAGAGCCAACGATAAGGACAAATATGAGCCCTATCAGTCTTATATATCTAATCTTGTTTCTCATATACTTTTCTTTATTTTAGGTATCACCATCCGGGGTTCTGTTGAAGATTATCCAAAGCCGCCACTTCATCCATCGGTAGCGGATACCAATAATTACGCTTGTTAAACGTCCGCACGGCTGTCCTCACCGGAACATACTCGTAAGTAAAGTCGGTCAACTTATAAGTGCAGGCTTTTTCCACTTTCAACTGGTCGGCCGTATAAGAATGATTGATCGGGGTTGCTTTGACACCCATGATCGGATATTCACCCTTAAACAGGTCTTCAGCAATCATCCAACGGCGGATATCATACCAGCGGTGTCCTTCGAACATCAATTCCACACCACGTTCCCGACGATAAGCTTCTCTAAAATCCACTCCATCCGGTAGTTCGCCGATTCCGGCTCTTACACGGATTTTATTCAAAGCCTGACGGGCCGACATCGTACAACCCGTAACGACTGCATCCGGATCACCTGTCGCCTCGTATGAAGCCTCTGCCATATCCAGATAAACTTGCGAAACACGAATGTACACAGCCACCAAACGATATAATTGGAAACCAGCTTCGCCAAACAAAGGCACACTTGCTTCCGGCCAAATGAACTTCTTACACATATATCCGGTCTGTTGAGAGCCTCTCGTAAACTGATTGGTAGAAATGAAGTTCTCGGAGTAACCGCCCGAATAAGTAGTCAGATAATAAGGAACACCCTGTAAATTCTTTCCCCATTGCTCACCGGGCACGAGGATATTATTAGTGAAGCGAGGGTCTCTATCCGAGTAAGGATTGGTAGTCTTTACCGCATCATAACCGGAACGCGGATCAGTGATCGGATAGTAGTTGCCGTCAGCTCCCTTACGTTCGTACATATCTACCGCATTTTGTGTCGGAGCATTATAAGGAGTACCTTCGGCACCGGTTTTATTATCGTATGGTTGTGTCAGCCATTGCGCTCTGACGAAAGCAGACCAGTTGCCATGATGCCAACGCAGGAACCATAAGTATTCCGGCTGTGCGAATTGATTGGAATTAGGCATTAATTGAATACTACGATATTCGTCGTGATTCATCAAGCGATAATATTCGTGGCTTTCAATAGCGTTGATTGCCTTTTGCGCACTACGGGCAGCTTCGGCAGCCATGTCTTTTCCATATCCTTTGTTTTCAATAGAATTCAAGTCGTTCTGCATCAAAGGGCTGGCAGCATAAAGCTGTGTCATCGCTTTTAATGCCATGGCGCTTACTCTGTCAGGCCGTCCATGTTCCTCGTCAGGCCAGCTTATAGGTAAATATTCAATGGCTTTATCCAGGTCTGTCTGCATCCAAGCATTGGATTCCTGATAAGTTTTACGAGGAAAGTCAAAGTCGTCCGATGCTCCCCAAAGCTGGTCAAAGATGGGCATTCCGCCATATCGCTTGATAATCTCAAAATAGAAGTAGGCACGCAGAAAATGAGCCTGTCCCAACAGTTTTCTCCTTTGGTCGTCTGTGATGGATTTCACTTGATCTACTCCGCTAATTACACGGTTCACGATACGAAGTCCGGTATAAGCACGAGAAATAGCACTTTTGAAATTCTTCCCATCACTTTTACTTCCTATTTCGAAACGTGTACCGGCATTCTCCAGCCAGTTACCTGCATTGACAAACTTCGACGGATCATTATCGCGAACGGATGCATATTCATCCGATAAATTACCTACCGTTACGTATGTATTCGAATAAGAGTTGATACCATGTGTAAAGATTAATATATCATCATTTTGAAAGATGCGGTCCATGAACCCTAACAAACTGCTATAATCTTTATAAACATCATCTTCGGAAAGTCCGTCATCGGGAGAGCGGTCCAGATAGTCCTCACAACTTCCTACAAACAACCCCAATAGAATGATCCATATCCAATTCAACTTATGTCTTCTCATATCAGTAAATTTAAAGTGTCTCATAATCCTAATCTAAAACCAATGTTATAACGTCTCACCACCGGATAAACATTCTGTCCCGAATGTTCGGGGTCACGGCGGGAATCACCTTTCGAGAACGTCAACAAATTGGTACCGTTGACATATACTTGCAGTTTTGTCAGACGTAAAGGCTGCAACCAACGCTTCGGAATCTGATAATTCACTTCCAGGTTCTTCAAGCGAAGATAAGCATGGTTGGTATATGTGTATGTACTAGCCACCGAATTATAACTTCTCTGAACATGAATACTGGGGCGAATCGGACCGCCTTGAATCGGAGCATCGGCTGTCCATGTATTCAACGTATTTGGTTGAGCCTTGATATTACCTTCCGGGAAATCCCATAAATAGGAAGGAATCGCTTCTTTATAAACGTCCATAGCACTGTACCACAACATATTGAATCCGATTCCTTTGTAAGAACCTCCCAATGTAAATCCGAGGGTAGTAGTCGGATAGTTCAGGTTTTTCATCGGAACCATATCCTTAGCATCAATCATGCCGTCACCATTATAATCGATGTAATACAAGTCTCCCGGAATCAATGTATTATGTGTACCATTGGCAATAGTGGACTGCGCCGAGTTATAAATATCATCCAATGACTGGAAGTTTCCTGTTGCCAGGTATTTATTCACATATCCGATTGACTTTCCGGCTTTTTTCAAATATTCGCTCTGATTCTTCGGGTCATCAATAAAGACAACACGGTTCTCACTGGTTGCAAAATTAAACTTCGCGTAATAATTAAACTTTCCAATACGGTCGTTCCAAGCAATATCCAGTTCAAGACCGTGATTTTTAGTCTTACCCAGATTCACCTGCGGAAAAGCAATACCACTATCGGCCCATGACGGAATCGTATTACGTGTCATCAAAATGTTATTACGCTTTTCATCGAACAAGTCCACAGTAAAGTTTAGTTTACCCCACAAACCTATTTCGATACCGATATTCTGCTTAATAGATTCTTCCCAGGTAGCATCGGGGTCGGCCAATTTTCCTTCTTTGTATAAAGGTCCCCAGTTACTGGTCTGATATTTACCAAACTGCGCATTGGCAGATAGTTGCTCAAACTTCTGAATATAGTTGAAACGGGTAGCACCTTTATCATTACCAACTACTCCATACGAATAGCGCACTTTCAGGTTGGTCAGTACACCTTTGGTCAATTTCTTTACCCATGGTTCTTCACTGATACGCCAACCAATAGAGGCAGAGGGGAAGAATCCGAAACGGCGTCCCGGAGCAAATTTTTCCGAACCAGTGTAGGCACCGTTAAATTCAGCAAGATAACGCTCTTTGAAGTTGTAAGTGACACGGCCTACCCAGTCTTCTTCGTAAGCCGGGAAGTTCATCACACCCGAATTAGCAGTATTGGTTGATTCGTTCATCTTACGGTTAAATACAAATAAGGCACTTACATCGTGATCGCCAAACTGGCGACTATAATTCAATGCTAATTCGTAATAAAGTTTACGTCCGTAAGCCTTGAAACCGTCATAAACACCACCAACAGGCAAATCTCCGGGAGCATTTTCATCCGGATAGCGTTTCTCGGTATAATTATAAGTAATTGTTCCGTCAGCATTATAAATAGGATTGGCGTAATCATACACACGATTAATACGAATATGTGTACGTTGGGCAACCAAATCGTCTTTACCTAAAATCTTACCCGGCATGATCTGGGTAGTCCATGAAGAAGAAGTAGTGTAAGACAATGATGCTTTCAATGACAGTCCCTTTGTAATAAAGTCCAGCTTCTGATTCAAGATTACATCGTAGAAACCTTGATGTTGCTTAATATTACGACTACCTCCTTCGTTCATCAGACAGGCTATATTTTGATCGGAGCTTAACCCGTCTCCCCATATTCCATTACTATATTTAATCGGAAATTCATTACTTGGAGCCGTAAAGAACGTTTTAAAAAAACGTTCATCCGGAGAATCGACATTCTCATAATAAGACGGTTGGTTCTGATAACCCATCTTACCGGCCACATTGAACGAAAGTTTAGTAGTACTTGTGATATTGAAGTCGAAATTACTACGCCAGTTATAACGACGGTAAGAGAAGGAAGGATCGAAATCCTCTTGTTTGGTAGTATTAAAAATATCTCCGTCATGCAAATAACCCAAAGAAACGAAATAACTCATTTTCTTCGTACCACCGCGTACATTAAGATTATAAGCCTGTTCATAACCTACATTCTTTACCAGTTCTTTCCACCAGTCCACTTCAGGAAAGACATCATTATACGGGCCGTAATTTCCGGTAGCATACGCATTCTCCCATGCGGCAATGGTAGATTCGGGAACCATTGCTCCCCAATTACCATCATTGGCCTGTGCTCTGTTATACTGTTTCATAGAGGTCACATAGTCAGACCATTCAGGAGCGGCAGAAGGTTGTTTAAAACCAAAGTTAGCTGTGAATGATATTTCCGGTTTCTGTTCGAGTCCGCGTTTGGTAGTCAGCAGGATCACCCCATTCGCACCTTTCACACCGTAAACCGCAGTTGCCGAAGCATCTTTCAGTACGGAAATAGATTCGATTTCATTCACATCTACATCGTTGAAGTCACGTTCGATACCGTCCACCAATACCAGTGGATCCGCTTCTCCCCAGGTAGACTTACCACGAATCAATAAAGAAGCCTTATCAGCTCCCGGCTTTGAGGTGGAATTGATGGCAACCACGCCCGGCATCTGCCCTTGCAAAGCTTCGGAAACGGAGTTCACACTACCTATCTTTAATAAATCATCTCCTTTTGCCGTGGCAATGGAACCGACACTGGATACCTTTTTCTGTACGCCGTATCCAACCACTACCACTTCCTCCAGTGTCTCCGTATCTTCTCCCAAAGAGATTACGCCTAAAGTCGTTTTATTCTTTAAATCCAGTTCCAGAGTTTTATAACCCACATAAGAAATGACAAGTATGTCTCCTTTCGATGCCTTCACAGTAAAATTACCGTCAAAATCAGTAATCGTACCGCTTCCCGTACCTTTCACGCGAACACTGACTCCAATCATCGGTTCACCGGATACTGCATCCTTCACTTGTCCCTTCCAATAGATTTGTTGTGCCTGCACGTCCAGCGCACAAAGCAAAAAGCAACAAAGACAGAAGAAAGAAAAATAAAGTCTGTTCCTTTTCATAAACATTATTTTTAACTGTTAACAAATTCTTTATCTCATAGCACAAATTAAGCGGGAAAATCTTCAAATGAAAGGGAAGAATCTCCTTAAAACCCGTACAAATGTGCAAAATAGATTTCTCTACTACATTTCTGAACAAATCACTTCCACATTGGCTTTATGACATGCTCTTTGTCTACGGTGATGTTGTATACGCCGTCATTTCCTTTCTTCAGGATGAGCGGAACAATACGTGTTTTACGAGGGGACACGGTGGAATCTGAACGATGAACGTGGTAAACATAGTAATATTTTCCATCCAGACCTTTAAATACATCTCCATGTCCTGATCCGTTTTCTCCTACGAGACTGCGATGAATGATCGGACTGTTCGGATGCTTTTTCCACGGACCGAAAGGGGAAGAAGCAGTGGCATAACCTACCGAATAGTCGATATTCATAAAATGATTGGCAGAATAGAAGAGGTAATATACCCCGTCCCACTTCATAACAGTCGGTCCTTCCATCACCGGTGCAGACTTATAGTTCGGAGTCTTTTCCCAAGGCTCCGTACAGTCCATACATTGTTTCAATGTTTCCGGTTTGATACTTCCTTTCTTTATGTCAAACTCGGCTACCCAAAGGTAATTACCTTTATTAAAGCGGACATGATATAGGTAGTACTTCCCATCATCATCCTTAAATAGGAAAGAGTCTATATTCTTAGCGGAAGCGTCTATCGGCTTGACTTCCTTCTGCCGGAAAGGTCCGAATACCGATTTTGAGGAAGCAATTACTGTTTGCTCATTAGCAGTATAAGTGAAATAATAAGTTCTTTTATCCTTAAAGTATTGAGGTGCCCAGAAGCCTTTTTCACCATACGTTCGATCTCCTTTCCGCAGAATCAGTTGCAGGGAACTGCCATCAGGCACTGTCCAATGCTCCAGATCGGTCGATTCGAGGATAGCAAAGCCCTGTGGTTCCTGATTGCGTGTGCCGGTGAGGTAATACTTTCCGTTTTCCACATAAATTGTAGGATCGGCATAAGTGATCTCCTTCTCATTAACCGAATCAGCCCGTACCCCAGTGACAGACAAACCAATGATTCCTAATGCGAGAATAAGTCTTTTTGTCATTTTATGTTTTTTCATACCTATTTTATTCTATATCTGATCTTTATCTCATCTACAAAATTTCAATCTAACATCCAAACCAAACCGGGTTTCTCCCCTGCGAGATTCCATATTGATTCATCCCAGGAAAGAGCCTTGGCAGCATCTATCGGGGTGCTCATCGTAGAAAGACCATTGTAACGGTCGGCACCAAAGTTTTGTGCTGCGTAGTTGGGTATTTGTTCATCTACGATAGCAGGCGTATTGGCAGAAAAACGACATTCCATATTCGGATTCGCATAGCAATTATTAGCCTCATTTTTGTTAAAGCGTCCGCAAATTCTTCCCGACTTAGGTGCACCGTTAGAGAATAATTTCCGGTTCCAAGCCACACAATGTGTTACGGTGATTCCTGTCGCCTTGTTAGCAAATCCCATAATACCGCCTACCTGATTTTGAGCGGAAATCTCGCAATCGGAATAACAATAAGAGATCACAGCTGTCGGACTAGGATCTACAAATCCGGCAATACCACCCGCAGGATTCGCCACTTTCATCGGGAAAGCTTGTGCAAGACCTGAAGAATAACACTGCGTAACGATAGAATATAACATACGTCCAACGATGCCTCCTACACATGATTCAGTCACAATATCCCCAGTGGAAGAGCATTGAGAGATCGTTGCTCCGCCTCTCGTTTCCCCACAAATACCGCCGGCGCACCATACGGCAGTAATATCCGTTGCCGATGTACACTGATGAATTTTACTATCTGCACCATGAAGTCTTGCACAGATACCACCAGCCTGACCGTTATCCCAGGCAGTCGCTCCCGTTCCCGAAGTTAAAGAAATCGTACCGGATACCCGAACATTCTCCACAATACCCGGAGAAGTAGCAGCTCCCACCTGTCCGGCAAGGATGCCTGCCATCTTTGTATTGGCTGTAATCTGCGCATTTTCAAAGTTTATATTGGAACACTTACCAACCAACAATCCAAAGAATCCCTGATTAACAGAAGAGGAAGTATTTACTTTCAGATTACGAATCGTATGTCCGCCTCCATCCAATACAAGTTGTTTGGAAACCGAAGTCTCTATCGGTTGCCAGTCTACACCTTGCAAATCAATATCATTCTCTATCTTGGCATAGATCGTCTTACCATCTTTGAGTTTCTCTCCGAGAGTTATCAAGTCGTTCGTTGTCGCCACGGTATAAGGGTTGTCGATTTCTCCCTGTTTCTGTTGCAGGAAGAAAGTCATTGTACTTTTCTCTTGATTGACTGCAAGATCGTCGGAAACCAGTTTCAAACCGAGAACGTATTTCTTTGATCCGTCAAGCGTACCTAAATCATGGAAGCGCAAATTTACCATACGCAGGACATCGTCCCCCTTAAAATTAAAATTACTCCCATCCAGATCATAATATTCCACAGGTAAGAGGTGATATTCTTCACCAAACTCTTTGGCATCGACAACAGCCAATTTCGCCTTTGCTTCTTTTTCGCAATGGCTTTTCTCCACCATAATGTTATATTGGTATTCCGGCTCATCCAGATATAAATCATATTTGCCTGTCTGATAAAGCGACAAGGTAATATTGGAATAGGTAACTTCAGCCTTTTCCGGCTGTGTCAGATCCATGACTTCATCACATGATATCAACGAAAACACCATTAATGACGCTACAATAGGAATGTATCTTTTCATAATATCTTTCTTTTAATTATTAAAAACAGGGATTACTATACCGACGTTATCTCCTGACAACCAAACTTTATCTCCATCTATACGAACTACTTCCATCTCCATCCCTTCTTTGAGGAAAGAAACTCCTTGGAATGAGAATTCAGTCTTTATCTTTTGACCAACAGCCGTGGGCTTCCCGTCAAACTTCACATGAATGTATTTGCTTTGATCCGAATTTTGCAGGCGATAAGTCAACCGTTTAGGATTAATTGCAGCCTGAAGTTGTTCCTGCTCTGTAAAAGTACAAATTCCATCCAAACTATAAAACCCAACTTCGGTATATCCTGTTATATTCTTCTTATCAACCCCGTTTTCGGCATATTCCGTCTCCGCACAAGAGGTGAAAGTCAACAAACATACCAACACTACATATATTACTTTCATAAGCGAATAAATTTAAGATAATTACTTTCTAATAGTTGTCGACAATATTTCTACCGATCCATCCTTATAAGTCACTTCAGCGGTAAGTATTTGTCCGTTCAGGTTCTTATTCACTATATTGATTTCCTGTCCATCCAGCTTTACTTTATAAGATGAGACATCAGCCGGCAAATTTAATAGTTGTACCAACATATATCCATCCACTTGTTGATATTTCAACAAAGGAAACTTTCCTGTTACAGACTTGGTCTTAACATCATCCTTCCACAACACGGCATCATCCGATTTCAGCAATGCTACATGATAAGTCGTTCCGGGAGCAAGATTTTCAACCAATGTATAGTCATTCTCCGAATCAAGCGATCGACGCACCACCTCTGTTCCCTCCTCATCTGTTACTGACAATATACCTGTTTTATCGGCTCCATTACCCCAACTTATGAACAATTCCCGTTGTCCTCCGACAAGGCTGGAAACTGCCAATCCATCCCGGGCAGCAATAAAATCAGGATATAACAATGGATTGGGATTGTAGAATCCGTCTGCATCCAGTCCTAAATAACGGGAAAAATAAATTCCTCCAAGTTCCCACATTTCAGTCTTCGCATCGTAAACAGCTCTCGCTCCACCGGGAACCACACTAAAACGTCCGGTAATGGCATACGTATCATATTTCTTGAATACTTCATAAAAAGTCTTATACCAATTCTTCGGATACCAGGAATAACTCTCAAAAAGGCTCTTGAACTCGGTTGCACTCACCGGTGTACCGGCGTTAGCTTTTTCGGCTATCAGATTAAGGTATTCGTAAATTTTCATCCCGGCCGTATAACCATGCTTGGTTCCCCATTCTCCCAGTGCATCCGCCACATGAGGATTTAAAGCACGCACCATAGAGAATTCCGTGCAAATCAGTTTCTTTGTTACACCATATTTATCGCGGATAATACGGAAATCATCTTCCGCCTGGTTGATTTTCAATGCGTGAACGTGCAAGTCGAGCCCTACAACATTAGGATTGTTATTAACCACAGAGACTACTGCAGGTACCGTTTCGCTCTTCGGCAACTCGGAAACACGGTTCAATGCTCCGGCATAAATATCAAATGTCCAGCCATTAGTCTGTTTCCAAGTAGTCAGCCGATTGGCAAACTCATTCAGAAATGCCCGATAATCTTCACCATCCGCATGACAGAGATCGGTATCCAATGCATTCTCCCATTCCGGCTCGTTACCCATGACAAGTATTTCAATATTCTTCGCCATATCATAGGTTTTCAGTAATATTTCCGTTGCCTGAAATATGTACTCCATCTCCTTAGTTCCTACTTTGGGAACCGTGTCGGTATATAATTCAAAAGGTATTTTCAGGCTCAATATAAATTTCACACGGTCGCCCAAGGCTTTCTTGGCCTGAATAAATTTCAATGTAGGAATATGTGTCCTGATGGCATTTTCTTTCACACCAACAATCTTCCCGTTTTCATTCTGAAGAAACAGATTGGGGATATTGACAAATCCTCTCACCCAACTCACTTTCGACTGTTTCAACATCTCTATTTCCGTAATCGGGTAATCTATATTTTCATTATAGTTCGCCCCCAAATCCTGCGCCTTTGTTCCCATCGAACATAAGAACAGCAATACAAACATTAAAAAAGCTTTCATTTTCATATACATACTTCAAGGTTAATTGTCCGACATCGAACAGAACAAAGGTAGAGAAATAAATCCCGGTAGAATAGAACGATTGTTTTATCAACGGGATTTATGTTCAGAATAAACATTTGACCTTATTTTAATGGTTCTTCTTCTACTTCGCTGCGATAATAACCATCCACTTCAGCAAAGAAATTCTGCTTCAGGGAGTCCAGAAGTTCGGGCTGTTGTGCCGCCATATTCTGGTATTGAGTTCGGTCGGCTTTTACATTGAATAAACCGTATTCACCCAAGTTGCCTAATTCATTTCCGGTCAGGTTTCGTTCGGAACCTTTATAAGGAGGCATCATAATCCAGTCGCCTGAACGATAAGCCATACGTCCCTGCGCTTCCAACACTACATCCTTGCGGGCAGTCTGCTCTTTTCCGAAGAAAGCATCCAGATAGTTCCGACTATCCAAACCTTCCGGCAAATCGGCATGTATCATCGAACCCAGAGAAGCGAGAATATCTACCTGACAAACCAGTGCATCGGATACGACCGGCTGAATCTTTCCTTTCCAATAAACAAACAGAGGAATATGCGTACCACCGTCGAACAAACTATATTTACCTCCGCGCAGACCTCCTGCAGGAAGGTGATCGCCTGCCAGTTCGGGAGCACCGTCTTTGTAACCGTCATTCAGAACCGGCCCGTTATCGCTGGAGAAGATAATCAGTGTCTTTTCCAACAATCCTTCTTTCTTCAAGTGGGCAAGCAGTTCGCCGACACACCAGTCTGCCTCAACGATGGCATCGCCACGAGGCCCCATCGTTGTTTTGCCCACAAATCGTTGGTGGGGAGCACGAGGTACGTGAGGTTCGTGCAAGCCATAATACAGGAAGAAAGGAGCATCTTTGTGTTCAGTAACAAAGTTCTTTACCTTATCTACAAAATAGTCGGCCATATCCTCGTCTTTCCAACGGGCTTTCTGTCCGCCTTTCATATATCCGATACGGGGAATTCCGTTTACTATAGAGTTATTGTGTCCGTGTGCCCACTGCATTTTCAGCATCTCCGGATGAGAGATGGCAGTCGGTTCCCCCTCAAAATTATGCTCGTAACTCACTTCGATAGGGTCGGCCGGATCGAGTCCTACTACATCGCCGTTTTCCACGTAAACCGTCGGGACACGGTCGTTGGTTGCTGCAATCAGGCAAGAGTAGTCGAAACCGATTTCTTTGGCACCCGGTTTGACGGTTTCGTTCCAGTTGACATTGCCGTCTCCCATCCCCAAATGCCACTTTCCGATAGCTCCGGTCACATACCCGCACTGCTGCATCATCTTCGGCAAGGTAAACTGATTTTCATTAATGATAAGAGGAGCATCTCCCGGCAGGATTTTTGCATCCTTATTTTTCCACGGATACATTCCGGTCATCAAAGCATAACGGCTGGGAGTGGAAGTTGCCGAAGTGGCATATCCGTTCGTGAAACAAACTCCGCCATGAGCCAGACTGTCGATATTCGGAGTATGAATCGTAGTAGAGCCATAAGCGCTGACATCACCAAATCCCAGATCATCGGCAAGAATCACAATCACATTCGGCTTTTCTTCTACTGGCTGTGAGGTACAACCTACTAAAGACAACGTAGGAACTAGATAGATTATCTTTTTCATAATATTATGTAGTTAATAACGATGCAAATTTAGCCACCACTTATTTATTTATGTAGAACAAATGTTTAATAATGGGGAAAAATGTCCATCCTGCAACTATTCCAGAGAAATAAGGTATGAAAATGCGTGTGATGAATTAACTCGAAATGATAGCATAGGCCTGTCAATGTTCTACTTTTAATATTCTACAGGAAAATAGCCAGTTAGAAAGTAGCAAACTAGAAAATAAACTGTATAAATAAACGCATGAGCATACAAAAAACAGTCTAATATTGCATAAAGCCAAACAAGATATACATCTTTCTCTATTCAGGAACCGTTCATTGCCTTAAAACCAACGAAGTGTTCCTCGGTGTGCATCGACTTGTTCCTCACCGAGGAAGCTATCGTTCTCCGGTGAAGAAGATAAAAATGGACTATTAAGAAATATTTTCTCCCTAGTTTATCATAATATATTGGAAAGGAGAAAATAATAAAATGATTGGTTATTCAGGTATCTACTCTCCAAATAACAAAAAGAATCAAGAATCTATCGCAATTCGATTAGTATATTCTCAAAACAGCGAGAATAGAGAATCACGTAATTACAAATGCATGGCATTTTCCGGCTTTTCTTTACCAAACTGCGATTTATGTCCTTCTCCGATGATTAAATATTCCTTTTTTAAGAATCATCGTTTTTTAAGGGAGGCTATATAGTTTGGAATAGAGGTTGTGCTTAACAATAAAAACTGTAATAGTATACAGGAACAGCCCAATAAGATATTACCGGATTCTGACAAGATTAGGTAATGTCTTATTTTTATAATGATGAAAATTGTTACCTTTGTATATATCTTATATTTACAATTAAGATTAAACCTAATTTTTCGCTTATGAAAATAGTTAAGGCTACCTACATCGTTATATTCATTACCGGACTATTAGCCGGAGTGTTCTTCTCATCCTCTGTTTCCGCCCAAGATATTTCGGGAGCCTGGCACGGAAAACTTTCCCTTCCCACCGGTTCATTGACTATTGTATTCCACATCAGTCAAACGGAACAAGGCGCTTATGTGACCACACTGGACAGTCCCGACCAGGGAGCCAACGGTATCAAGACACAGACTACTTCTTTCAATGATTCTACTTTAATTATCCAGATACCTGTGATTCATGCTTCGTACAAAGGAAAACTGAACAGTGATAACACAATCAACGGAACATTTACGCAAGGGATGCCCCTTCCGTTGAATTTGAAAAAGGGAGAAGCCAGCCGCCCCAAGCGTCCGCAGGAGCCTCAACCGCCTTTCCCTTACAGAAGTGAAGAAGTCACCGTGAGGAATGAACGCGATGGTATTAACCTTGCCGGAACATTGACTCTTCCCGAAAAAGGAACTAAATTTCCGGCAGTGGTAATGGTGACAGGAAGCGGTGCGCAGAACCGGGATGAGGAAATCATGGGACACAAACCTTTCTTTGTCATCGCCGATTATCTGACCCGAAACGGAATTGCTGTGCTTAGATGTGATGACAGGGGTACTGCCGCTTCACAAGGTACTCACGCAACAGCTACCAATGAGGATTTTGCCACAGATACGGAAGCAATGGTGAATTATCTGCGCAGCAGAAAAGAAATAAATGCAAAGAAAATCGGAATTATCGGACATAGCGCAGGCGGAATCATTGCATTCATCGTTGCCAAAAAGGACCCATCCATTGCATTTGTCGTTTCATTGGCAGGAGCCGGCGTGAGAGGCGACAGTCTGATGCTGAAGCAGGTAGAGTTAATCTCTAAATCCCAGGGAATGCCGGATGCCGTCTGGCAAGGGATGAAGCCTTCGATACGGAACAGATATGCCATACTGCAACAAACAGACAAAACTCCCGAAGAGTTGCAGAAAGAACTGTATGCAGATGTTACAAAAACAATGTCTCCCGAACAATTGAAAGACCTGAATACCATCCAGCAACTATCCGCACAAATCAGTTCGATGACTTCTCCGTGGTATCTTCATTTTATGAGATATGACCCGGCCCAGGATTTGAAGAAACTAAAATGTCCGGTTCTGGCTCTGAACGGAGAAAAGGATATTCAAGTGGATGCCGCCATGAATCTTGCTGCCATTCAGGAAAGAATCACCGGAAATGGAAACAAAAATGTAACAGTCAAAGCCTATCCGAACTTAAATCATCTGTTTCAGACTTGCGAAAAAGGAACATTGGCTGAATACGGGCAGTTGGAAGAAACAATCAATCCGGAAGTCTTGAAAGATATCATTGAATGGATAAGGAAACAATAAGTCTATTAATGATATTACTTAGCAAGTACACATTTCTCAATATCACATTCTTTTCTTGCTAATTCTTGCAAATTCTTCAAATATTTGCAAGAATTGGAAAGAAAGTAAATGGCTACAATTTACATATACTACATAAATCTCCCGTCATCAGCTTACACCAACATTGTCTAATTTGATTTAAATCAAAATCTATCTCATCGAACTCACCCTGAAAGATTTTGTTTTACCTTTGCAGCCGAAATAAATAAGCGGCAAATAATAGTAAGGTAAAAAGGTAACAGGTATTAAGGTTAAGTTTTGTATGAAAAAGAGTCTTATTGCATTGGCGTTCGGCACACTAGGATTAGGTATTGCCGAATTTGTAATGATGGGAATTTTGCCCGATGTGGCAAAAGATTTAGGTATTAGTATTCCTACCGCAGGGCATTTCATTTCTGCTTATGCATTAGGCGTCTGTGTCGGTGCACCTGTATTAACATTGGCTCGCAAATATCCGCTAAAACATATTCTGTTAGTATTAGTTACCGTAATTATGATAGGTAATATCTGTGCGGCTATGGCTCCCAATTACTGGGTGTTGCTCGCTGCCCGTTTTATCTCCGGCTTGCCTCATGGCGCATACTTCGGAGTAGGCTCTATTGTTGCAGAGAAACTAGCCGACAAGGGTAAAGGTTCGGAAGCCGTCTCCATCATGATTGCAGGAATGACCATTGCCAACCTGTTTGGTGTACCTTTGGGCACTTCCCTAAGTACCATGCTTTCCTGGCGTGCCACTTTCTTGCTGGTCGGTATCTGGGGAATTGTTATCCTATATTACATCTGGCGATGGGTTCCGCATGTAGAAGGCTTAAAGGATACCGGCTTTAAAGGACAATTCCGCTTTCTTAGAACTCCGGCTCCGTGGCTGATTCTCGGTGCTACGGCACTAGGTAATGGCGGTGTATTCTGCTGGTATAGCTACATCAATCCGATGCTTACCAATGTGTCCGGCTTCTCCGCTGAAAGCATTACGCCTTTAATGATCCTTGCCGGCTTCGGTATGGTGATGGGAAACCTGATTAGCGGACGTCTCTCCGACCGCTACACCCCCGGAAAAGTAGGGACTGCCGCACAAGCACTTATCTGTATTATGTTATTGCTCATTTTCTTCCTTTCTCCCTATAAATGGGCAGCAGCCCTGTTGATGTGTCTTTGTACGGCAGGACTGTTCGCAGTATCCAGTCCGGAGCAGATATTAATTATCCGCGTATCAAAGGGAGGAGAAATGCTGGGAGCAGCCTGCGTGCAGGTTGCATTCAATCTCGGAAATGCCATCGGTGCTTATGCAGGCGGACTGGCTGTTAGTGGTGGATACCGTTATCCGGCTCTGGCGGGTGTACCATTTGCTCTAATTGGATTTACTTTATTCTTGATTTTTTATAAGAAATATCAGGCAAAATACTAAATAACTAGTAAAAGCTGCCCTACTTTCTGCTGCAAGATAAAATTCACTTTAAAGTCTTGTAGAATTATATTTTTACTCATACTTTTGTAAGGTCTGTTAAGTCTTGATAAATGGGAATGAGGAAAGATACACTTATCACAATTATTATGGGAGTAATTAGTATATTTACTTCTTGTAATCCGCATCCCAATCTATCAAAGGCTGACCAACTAATAAATTTTTATCCTGATAGTTCCCTGACATATTTGAAAGCTATCCAGCATCCTGAAAATATGTCCCCAAAGGATTATGCAAAATGGTGCCTATTAGTAGCTCAAGCAAAATATAACAATGCTCAAAGCTTAGTTCCGGACTCATTTGTTTTTAAAGCTTTTGATTATTTTTCCAAAGACACATCCGACCCGATACTAACAGCAAGAACATATTTTTATACTGCACTTATCAGTAAAGAAATAAGAAACATAGAAGAAGCTGCTCAATACTTATTAAAAGCAAGAGATTTCGCGGAGAAAGCAAATGACTACAATCTAGCATTCAAAATTTCCCATGACTTGTGCGACATCTACTCTAAACAAGGATTATTTGATTATAAGTTAACAGAGGCATGGAGAGGATATAATTATGCACAGATTTCTAAAGATAGTCTGTCTATTTATTATGCATTGGCAGATCTGGGACATGCTTATTCTACCAAAGAGCAAATCGATAGCGCACTTTATTTTTTCGAAAAGGCATTCCCTATTGCTCAAAAAGTACATCCCAAAGCCACCTCTTCTGCTTTAAACGATATATGTTATGCATATATAAATAAAAAAGATTATATTTCCGCACTAAAAATCTGCAATGAGGCCATTGCATGTGAAAAGGATTCAATTGACCGATATAACAATTACATTATCAAAGGAGTAATCTTTCAAGATATACAACAATATGATTCTGCTATCCATTATTTTACCCTAAGTAGTAAAAACCAATATATATATGCAAAAGCACTCAGTTATAGCTATCTGGGAGAAATTTATGAAAAAAAAGGGAACATTCTTAAAGCGTTAGAATTTATCAAAACCTATGAACTATTAAGAGATTCGATAGAAGATCAAAACCAAAGCGTGGCAATTATTAAAATGCAGAATCTATTTCAAAACGAAAAACTGCAGAAAAACAACAAAGAACTATCTAAAAAGATGGAAGAAATTAGTTCTCTTGTATATAAAATAAGTGCAATTGCAGCTTTCGCGTTACTAATTACAGGATTATGCTACTTCATAACCTACAAAAAGAAGAGTGAACGTATACGAAAACAAGAAAGAGAAATATCTCAAGCCAAAGATAAACTACAACAGCAAGCTATAGAAAATCTTCAAAAAGAAGAAAAACTATCTTCACTACAAGCAGACTTTTTACGCAGATTAGTGGCTATCAACATTCCATCTCTAAATAATAAAGCAAACGATCTCGTTATCAAACTTTCTAATGAGGATTTTGCTAATCTGGAAAAAGATATTAATGCTACTTTTGATCAATTTACAGTAAGACTAAAGAAAGAATATCCACTACTCGACAAAAATGAAATTCAGTTCTGCTGTTTAATAAAAATACAATTAGATTTAAATACCCTTGCCAATATCTACTGCAGAAGTAAAGCTGCAATTAGCAAAAGAAAACTTAGAATCAAACAAGAAAAACTAAACATTACAGATAAAAACATCTCTTTAGATGATTTTATTCAAAGATTCTGAAATATCCCTTCTTACATTAACATCTATTCATAATAAAAGGATTTAATTGCCATTTGTCCAATGGTAATCTATACCTATTTACATTAACACATTAATTATTAGCGATTTATATAATATCTATTGTCCAATGCTTTTTTTGTATTCATAAATCATATTCCATAACTTTGCAATATCAAACGTAAGCAAAATCAGATTCTATAATAACATCTTGATTAAACTATTAATATATAATATAAAATGTGATATAGCAAAAAAATCAATATTAATTATTTAAAACTAGAATTATGAAGAACCTAATTTGGCTTAGCGCATATCTTATCATAAGCGCAATTTTCAGTTCTTGTTCAAAAGACGACGAAAACACCTCTATTATTCCGGAAGGAGAAAAAACAAATGTAAATGTATCATTAAATATTGCTCCTATCAACGCAATGGGAACCAATATAAATGATAACAGAACTTCTATTGAAAACTTTTGGTTATTAGAATTCGATCAACAAGGTAAAAATGTTGCAGTTATAAAAGAACTACGATTCAGTATCAACTCTGCAGAAACAGTAGAATTAGTAGCAGGGGCTAATATGAAACTGGTAGTAATTGCTAATGTAGATAAAAGCATTGTTTTCCAATTAGGAAAACAAACCTATGAAGCACTAAAGAATACTATTTATACATTACCAGTCAATTCATCTAACGCAATTCCGCTAGTAGGAGAGCAAGTAGTTTCTATTACCAAAGAAAATCAAACATTAGATGCTATCACATTAGAACGAATTGCAGCTGAAGTAAAATTCACTATCAATAATACCTCTTCTGACTTCCAGCTAACTTCCATAGCATTAAAGAATATATATAAAATGTATTACTTTAGTAAGGGAACAATATCTCAAAGTAATATTGCAGACTATAGTGAAACCCCATGTACTATCGGTGAAGAAAATTATACCCATTACATAGCGGAGAACCTGATGGGAACAAATTCTAGTATCCCAACAGACAAAGACAAGGTAACAGATAAACTAGCGACTTTCATTGAAATTGTTGGTGAAAGAATGAGTGAAGGCAATAAAGAAATAGCAACTTTCAAAATGTTCATTGGAGAAAATGAAAAAGATTTCAATGTAACAAGAAATAATGCATATAATTACAATATTAATCTTAATCTGGCAGATGCCAGTGATAAACGCATCACTATTGAAAAGATTCCATTAGAAGGCATTGCAGCTGAAGCTAACTGCTATATACTGAATCCAAATTCAGAACATGAGCTACTGGTTCCTGTGAAACGAGTAAATGCATTTTGGGGAACAGAAGAAGGCGGCTTCAAAACAGATCATATGTTGAATGACGGAAACAACCAAGGAAAAGTAACTAAATGGATTGCCCGTATCATAACAAAAGATAGTTCCAAGGAATTACTGAAATTCACCACCCAACAAGGAAGCTCCGCCAATGATTATATAGGAATCAAACCTACAGGAAACGAAGGTAATGTATTAATAGGTATTTACGACGCAACAGCAGGAGAACCTGCTCAAGACGCTAAACCATTATGGAGCTGGCACATTTGGATTACAGATTATAATCCGGGAGGAGATATTAATGGAATAATTCCTGCAATTTCTCAAAACCCAGGAAAAGCAGATGTTACAGGAGGAGCTATCTACCGTTTTGGGGGAGTTGATAACAATCAAACGAAAGATGGATCCACACAGGCAATGATGGATCGTAACTTAGGCGCACTAAGTGCAACACCAACTGACGGTGCGAAAACGATCGGTATGTATTATCAATGCGGTCGAAAGGATCCGATAATGACTGATTGGAGCCAAATCACTAAGTTAGGAACCAGCTCTTTAGGGGGAGACGTTTACTCCATTCATATCAAAACAGCAAAAGGTCCCGTATCTAAAGAAACAGCTGTGAAAAACCCGGATACCTATTTCTTGGGAGATGCAGACCATTTTACTTATAAAGATTGGTTAATTGAAGGCAGCGGTAGTACTGAACTATGGTACAAAAAGAGTGATGAAAAAACCAAAACACTATACGATCCATGTCCGGCAGGCTGGAGAGTGCCTTATAAGATGAACACTTATGGTGAAATAAACGGAGAAGATGTTGACAATGGTATATATCTTTGCCCTAATAATAGTTCCATAAAAATATTTTACCCGTTTGGAGGACATTTAAATGCCATTACCGGTCAATATCCGGGAGGAAGTTTGTTTGAATACAAAACTGCACAAAATGGTTGGCTAGGCAGTTATCCGGACAATCCTAATAATGCCTATAGTTATCATATATTCTCTGCAACATTAGTGGACGAATATGACGGACCATTCTTTCCCATCATGCCTAACAATGCAGACGGCAGATACTTAGGTTATAGCGTACGTTGTGTAAAAGAATAAATCACCAAAGAAAACAGGTACATGAATAAACACATTATTCTATTATTTATCATATTGTGCATTGGCCTTACAAAGGCCAGTGCACAACATAGTATTACCGGTAAGGTGCTAGATGCTACTAACCAGGAGCCTATCCCATTTGCCAGTGTTACTATAAAGAACGTCAAGAGCGGAACAACTACGGACAATAATGGTAATTTTACCTTAAAGGTCAATAATAACGATATTCTTATCGTCAGTTTTATGGGATACGAAACTAAAGAGGTTAACATTGGAACACAAAAGAAAGTAACGATATTATTATCAGAATCTTCTGTTTTATTGGATGCGGTAGTAGTCACCGGGTTTCAGAATCTTAAAAAAACAACCTTTACCGGCTCTTCCGTTAAAATCAAAGCTGATGATATTAATTTGCCCGGTGAAACAGACATAAGCCGTATGCTGGAAGGCAAAGCAGCCGGAGTATCTATTCAGAATGTATCGAGTACCTTTGGTAGTGCCCCCAAAATACGTGTACGTGGTGCCACGTCTATCAATGGAGAAAACAAACCTTTGTGGGTAGTAGATGGAATCGTATTAGAAGATGTGGTAAATGTATCTAACGACCAACTAGCAAGCGGTGACCCTACCACCCTGTTAGGCTCCTCCGTAGCAGGTATCAATACTAACGATATCGAAACAATTGACGTACTAAAAGATGCTGCCGCAACAGCATTATATGGAGCCAGAGCCATGAATGGAGTAGTTGTAATTACGACTAAAAGAGGAAAAGAAGGAAAACCACGTATTCATTATAGCGGAAACTACACAGTACGGACCAAACCACGTTATTCTGAATTCAATATTATGAATTCAGCCGATCAAATGTCTGTGTATGCAGAAATGGAACGAAAAGGCTTATTAACTTCGGACATTGTAAATAACCAGTCTTCCGGTATTTATGGAATCATGTATAATAGAATCAACACATGGGATGAATCAAAGCAACAATACCTTTTAGAAAATACATATGCAGCCCGTCACAACTTTTTAATGGAACACGCAGCAGCTAATACAGACTGGTTTGATCTGCTATTTACCAATTCCATAATGAATGAACATACATTAAGTGTATCAAGTGGTTCACAAAAGTCGAAATCCTACATTTCATTAGGCTTTTTGAACGATCCGGGATGGACTGTTGCCGACAAAGTGAATCGAATCACAATGAACTTCCGAAATGACTACCAGCTAAATGACAAAATCGGATTTAGTTTTCAAACGGTAGGTTCTGTCAGAATGCAGAACGCTCCCGGTTCATTAAGTCGTTCCAGTGACGTTGTAAGTGGTATTTCCTCACGTAATTTTGACATAAATCCGTTCAATTATGCATTAAACACAAGCCGTGCATTACGAGCATACGACTCAAATGGAGAACGGGAATATTATACACTCAACTTTGCCCCATTCAATATTTTAGAAGAACTCGATAATAACTATATTAAATTGAATGTGATAGATTTAAAAGCTCAAGCCGAATTTAACTGGCAAATTATTAAAGGATTGAAATACAATTTTACCGGAGCTATCCGCTATGTACGTTCAAAGCAAGAGCATGAAATACACGAAAATTCTAATATGGCAAATGCTTATCGTGCAGCTGGCAATTCTACCATTCGAGAAAACAATCCCTACCTCTACAAGGACCCTAGTGATCCGTCAGCCGAACCAATTGTTGTTCTCCCTAAAGGGGGATTCTATAATACTGCCGAAAACTTATTATTAAATTATGATATAAGAAACTCTGTTAGTTTCAGCAAAATATGGAATGAGAAACATGAGTTCAACGCATTATTAGGACAACAAATCAAATATTCCGATAGACAAACGAACAGCAACACCGGCTACGGATTCCAATATGACATGGGAGGCACTGTTAGTATGAACTATCTTATAATGAAACAAATGATCGAGCAAAATTTTGATTATTATTCAAGAGCTTTGACATACGATCGTTTTGCCGCTTTTTATGCAAATGTTGATTACACCTATGACAGACGATATTCCATTTCCGGAACAGTACGGTATGACGGCTCCAACACAATGGCAAATTCCAGTTCAGCCCGCTGGCTGCCTACCTGGAATATCAGTGGGAAATGGAATATAGGTAATGAGACGTTTATGAAAGATTTTGTCTGGCTGAATGCATTAGCGCTACGTGCCGGCGTTGGATTAACAGCCAGTATGCCTCCATTATCAAATGCAACACCCATTTTTATAAATTCCAATACTACGCGACCAAGTACGGACATCGAATCAGGCATTGAAATTTACACATTAGGTAATTCTGATTTGACATGGGAAAAGAGTTATCAATCTAATTTTGGTTTTGATGCCACTTTCCTTAAAGGAAGACTCGACTTCTCTTTTGACTATTTTATCCGAAACAGTTTCGACTTGTTAAGTGTAATAAAAGTCTCCGGAATTGGAGGAGAAAGATATAAATGGGCCAACAGTGCCGACTTAAGCGCCTCCGGTTTCGATATAACATTGTCAGGAAAACCTATTGTAACAAAAGACTTCATGTGGTCAAGTTCTTTCACTATGGGATATTCCAAAAATGAAATCAAGAATTCAATGCAACAACCACAAATCAACACGTTGGTAGGAATCACAGGAGGAAATAAAAACGGGTATCCGGTGAACGGGCTTTTCTCTATACCATTTGCCGGTCTGAATCCGGAAAATGGTGTACCGATGTTCTATGATGAGAATGGTACTATCACCAGTGATATCAATTTCCAAAGTACTTCAACAGATTACTTAAAATACGAAGGACCGACAGATCCCAAATATACAGGAGGGTTTAACAATTCCTTTACTTGGAAAGGTATCTCATTAGATATTTTCTTCACTTTCCAAGCCGGAAATGTAATCCGGTTGAATCCTGTATTTAACAGCAGTTATAATGATTCTCAAGCAACCCCCAAAGAGTTCTTTAACAGATGGGAATTCAGAGGAGATGAGAAACATACTAATATCCCTGCAATAGCTGATAAAGATCTGATATCAGATTTGAGCAGTACTTATCCTTATTCAGCATACAATTATTCAGATATACGGGTAGCAAAAGGAGATTTCATCCGTCTTAAATCATTATCTGTAGGATATACCATTCCGCAGAAGCTTTTTAAATCGTGGAAGTTGTTCTCTGATATTCGTTTACGAGTAACCGGCAAAAACTTATGGTTACTATACTCTGATAAAAAATTGAATGGACAAGACCCTGAATTTGTCAATACCGGTGGCGTAGCCCAACCGATACAAAAACAAGTTATTTTTTCATTAGATGTCAGTTTCTAAATCATCCTTATACAATGAAGAGAATTAAAATATACTTATATATTGGAATCATGTCCTTTTGTACCAGTTGCTCTGACTTTCTGGACAAAGTACCCGACGAACGTACTCAAATAGATTCTCCGGATAAAGTATCCGCATTACTAGTAAATGCGTATCCTAAAGTTTCTTATGCGGCTATTGTCAATACCCGTTGTGATTACATAACCGACTTCGGAAGTGTTTACTCTGGTGCGCAACCAGGAGCATTATTCAGCTTTATGGGTGAAAATTTCTTATGGAAAGACGTGATAGAAGATGGAAATGATTCCTTCGAAAACTTCTGGACAGGATGCTATGCAGCTATTGCAGTATCTAACCAGGCGCTTATTTCTATCGACGAGTTAGGAACACCTTCAAGCACAATCAATCAAAAGGGAGAAGCACTCATGACCAGAGCCTTCTCACATTTTTGTCTTGCTTCACTCTTTGCCCAACAATATGACGAATCGACTGCATCGTTATATCCGGGTATTCCTTATGTAGAGAAACCAGAAACACAGCCAGTAGAACAATATGACCGGGAGACAGTGGCAGACACTTATAGAAAAATCACACAAGATTTTGAGGACAGTTATCCTCTTATGACGGATGGAAGCATTTATACAGCTCCCAAATATCATTTCAATAAGAAATCAGCTGCCGCCTTTGGTACCCGTCTTTATCTATTAATGAAACAATATGATAAGGTACTTGAATATGCCAATCAACTCATTTCCATACCGTCACAATTTGAAACATTGACGGATAGTAAAGGAGAACCTCTTAAAAATCAAGATGGTACACCGCAACAATATATCTCAAAAGATGATCCTGCATTTTCGTTTGTAAGCAACAACTTTCATCCTTTTGCAACAACTTACATGGATGCAAGCGGATATATTGAAATGCGTTCGTATTTCTGCAGTTCTTCCACCAATGCCAATTTATTGATTACAGAAGCATTGTCTTCAATCGCCTGGGGAGAATTACCCTTCTATTCAAGATATGGTTTATCTTCTACTGACATTGGCAAGACAATCAATGCAGATAATGTTACAAATGGTATGTGGGCTATTCCCTATTACGGTACATCCAATTTCTACTTCATACCTAAATTTACCCAATTTACTAAACAAGAATCTTTAGACGCATCCAACTTTTTGCCGTATGCCAATATTCCTGTTTTGAGAATGGAAGAAGTGTTATTAAACCGTGCAGAAGCCTACCTAATGCTTAACCAATATGACAAAGCTATCGCTGATCTAAATTTATATGCCAGCCAACGTTTTGTTATAGCAAGAAGCCCAGCATCAAGCAGATATTATGATTCTAAAGAATTATGTATCACACGGGATAAGATACTCAATTTCTATAAAACCAAACTTAATAATACTGATCACTTTATCAATAAGTACAATCAGTCAGACTCTTGGAGTGATTTGAAAAAAGGTATCCTACTTGCAATACTTGATTTCAGAAGTATAGAGTTTTATAATGAAGGACTTAGATGGTATGATATTGTACGCTGGAATATCCCCGTCACCCATACCCAGGCTAACGGCAGCAAGTCCAGCTTAATGCCGGACGACGACCGAAGGGTACTACAAATTCCGGAAATGGCAACTATTTCGGGAATAAAACTTAATCCAAGAAATAACGTAAATAATTCATGGGAATAAAATGAAAACAACAAATCACATTGCCAAATGGATACAAGCATATTTCATGCTACTATTCTGCATTAGTACTGTTATTTTCACTGCCTGTAATGAGGACAAACTCAATCTTGACCAAGAGATTTATGGATTGGGTGGAAATGACGAGCAAAAAAATGAACTGGATAAATGGTTATATGAAAACTATACCCAAACTTACAATATCGAAGTGAAATATAAATGGAACAGTTATGAACTGAACACTACCGCCCAACTAGTCCCCATTATGGAACGCTTCGTAAAACCTTCTATGGATATGATTCAACGAGTGTGGTTTGAGCCTTATAAACAATTGGCAGGAGATAAATTTCTTAGAGAAATGACACCTAAGAAAATCATTTTGGTAGGTAGCCCGGAATATAATGCAGATGGCAGTCAAGTATTAGGACAGGCTGAAGGCGCTCGTAAAATTACACTATTTGATGGTAATAGCTACAATCCGAGTGATGCAGACTGGATACGTTCTATCATGCATACCATTGAACACGAATTCGCTCATATTCTCCATCAAACCAAAATGTATGATTCCAGTTTCAAAGATATATCCGCCGGAGATTATAATCCGACAGGATGGACTTCTGAAACGGAAGTAAGCGCATTACTTGCCGGATTCTATTCCGCATACGCAATGTCGGGAGTTGATGAAGATTTCGTTGAAGTGGCATCATTAATTATGGTGTATGGAAAAGAATGGCGTGACTATCGAATTAATTTGCTCAAAAGTTTAACAACGTCTCCTCCTTCAGAGGGAGAAACAGCAGAAGAAACAGCACAGCGTATAGCCCTTGCCAATCAGGCACAAACGGCTTTAACCAGATTACTGGCTAAAGAAGAAATTGTGATCAATTACTTTAAAAATGTATGGAACGTACAGTTTTATGACGACGCAATGGGAAATAAAGGATTAGTATCTTTAGTACAAGATGCTATTAATCAAATTGTAAATGAAAACACTCCAGAATAAATAATTATGAAAATAGTTTATACATATTATCTTCTAACCTGTGTAGCATTGTGCAGTATATTTTCATCTTGCAATAATGAAACCGACATTTATATGGAAAACCCGGATAAACGGATTCAAACTAAAATGCAGGAATATACTGATATACTCACAGGAGCTCCCGATGGATGGATTGCAGAAATAAATACCCAATTAGGAGGTATTCACACCTTATGGATGCAATTCACTGCAGACAATCGAGTATCTATGATGTTCGATTATGTAGAATATTACCGCGACTTGAAAGCAAGTCCGTTTGAAAGTAGCTATATACTCAAGCCACTACAAGGACCAACTATATCATTTGATACGTACTCTTTCTTATCTATCTTTGCAGATCCCAACCAGCTGATGAATGGTGCAGGACAAGCAGGAACCGGATTAGGAGCAGACTACGAATACGAGATTATATCCTACAAAAACGATCAGTTTCTCCTAAAAGGAAGAAAAAACAAAATGGAAGCTACACTGACTAAAGCTACCAATGAGGAAAGAGAGGCCATCAAAAATGGCGCCTTAATGGAAAATCAGGATCAGGCTCCTATCTATCAAAAAAAATACTTCACTTTCAGTTATAAAGGACAAGCGTATGATTTTGTATCTAATGGTAGAAAAACAGGTTTCTTATCCGCTAACAATGGAAATCCGACCCTACAAATAGAAGGTTCTAAAATAGACCTGAACGGAAATATCGTAATGATGAACCCGTTAATCCTTAATGGTTACGAAATTTATCAGTTCAACAAGACATCCACCGGATACACTACACAAGTAGGCAATGATATACTTGAAATTAAAGGAGGTACTACACCAATTGTTCCTCTATTCAATGCACCTCCAGGAGCAATTCATCAGACAATGGTAGTATACAACGATATGCAAAATCAATGGTCATCCGAATATTTTGATAAACATAAAGCTGCTGTTTCGAATTTATTTGCATTCACTCAAACTCAATTCTATATTGTGTATGTTGCCATACACATGTACACAGACGGAAGTATAGTGGAGATTGGTTATAAAATATATCAAAACGGTTCATTAGGAGCCGATACTTACGGATTCTATTATACATTCAACTATCAGAAGAATTCAGATGGTTCTATCACTTTTGGAGATTATACACCGTTCGATACAAGCAATCCTAATCACGAAGAGTTCGACAAATGTCTGTCACCTATTTTAGATGGTTACTTTAAAAAACACAAATTCTTCATTAAAAGCTGGCCGGCTTTGTACAACAATTCCAGCCAATATGTGATGTCCTCGCTAATTCCTGCAGAAGATAAGACACTTGGTGTCATGGTAGGCGTACCTATGACGTTCTAAAGTTTACTTTACATTTATAGGGATGCCTGAAAACGGCATCCCTCACTCATTAAATAGATATAAGAAAGAAGTATTTGTTTTCCAACCAATGTATATAATCTAAAAATGCCTATCTTTGCAGTCAGATTATCGATAACTAAATAAAAACGAAATAGATAAATGGCATTGCAATGTGGTATTGTAGGACTACCGAACGTGGGTAAGTCGACACTTTTCAACTGTTTGTCGAATGCGAAAGCACAGGCGGCAAATTTCCCTTTCTGTACAATTGAACCCAATGTAGGTGTAATCACTGTTCCTGACGAACGTCTGAACGCACTCGCTGAATTGGTGCACCCCCAACGAATTGTTCCTACAACTGTAGAAATCGTAGATATCGCCGGACTGGTGAAAGGCGCAAGCAAAGGTGAAGGACTGGGAAACAAGTTCCTTGCCAATATCCGTGAAACAGACGCAATTATCCACGTACTCCGTTGCTTCGATGACGACAATGTGACACACGTAGACGGAAACGTAAATCCCGTCCGCGACAAAGAAATCATTGACTACGAACTTCAATTGAAAGACCTGGAAACCATCGAAAGCCGTATCCAGAAAGTACAGAAACAAGCACAGACGGGCGGAGACAAAGCTGCAAAGTTAGCTTACGATGTACTCGTTCAATATAAAGACGCACTGGAACAGGGAAAATCTGCACGTACAGTGACTTTTGAAACAAAAGACGAACAAAAGATTGCTCACGAACTGTTCCTACTAACCAGCAAACCGGTAATGTATGTCTGCAATGTTGATGAAGCAAGCGCAGTAAACGGAAATAAATACGTAGATATGGTACGCGAAGCCGTAAAAGACGAGAATGCTCAAATCCTGATTGTTGCCGCCAAGACAGAAGCCGACATCGCCGAACTGGAAACGTATGAAGACCGTCAGATGTTCCTTGCCGAAGTAGGACTGGAAGAGTCGGGCGTGGCACGTCTTATCAAATCGGCTTATAAACTCCTGAACCTCGAAACTTACTTCACAGCCGGCGTACAGGAAGTACGTGCCTGGACTTACGAAAAAGGTTGGAAAGCTCCGCAATGCGCTGGTGTTATCCACACCGATTTTGAGAAAGGCTTTATCCGTGCCGAAGTTATCAAATACGATGATTATATCAAATACGGCTCGGAAGCAGCTGTGAAAGAAGCCGGAAAACTGGGTGTGGAAGGAAAAGAATATGTGGTGCAGGATGGCGACATCATGCATTTCCGTTTCAACGTGTGATTATCGGTAACTACCGACGACTTATTAATTACTAATTCGCTAACAATATGAAATATCTCATTGCAGGAACGGGAGGTGTAGGCGGCAGTATCGCAGGATTCTTGTCGCTGGCAGGCAAAGATGTAACTTGTATTGCCCGTGGAGCTCATTTGCAGTCGATTCAAACGAACGGTTTGAAACTGAAGTCGGATTTAAAGGGTGAACATACGCTCCGAATCCCGGCTACTACGGCTGAAGAATTTAGCGGGAAAGCAGATGTGATATTTGTATGCGTGAAAGGTTATTCGGTCGATTCCATCGTAGAACTGATAAAAAGAGCAGCACACAAAGACACGGTTGTCATCCCTATTCTGAATGTATATGGCACAGGGCCGCGCATACAGAAGCTAGTTCCGGAAGTTACCGTTCTCGACGGCTGCATCTATATCGTAGGCTTCTTATCCGGCACCGGAGAAATCACCCAAATGGGAAAGATATTCCGTCTGGTATATGGTGCTCATCACGGCACGGTTGTGAAGCCCGGATTGCTGGAAGCCATCCAACAAGACTTGCAGGAAGCAGGCATAAAGGTAGACCTGTCACCAGACATCAACCGGGATACGTTTATCAAATGGTCGTTTATCTCTGCAATGGCCGTAACGGGTGCTTACTACGACGTTCCGATGGGAGAAGTACAGAAACCGGGAAAGATACGGAATACATTTATCGGACTTTCTACGGAAAGCGCTGCCTTAGGAAAGAAACTAGGCGTCGAATTTCCCGAAGACCCAGTCAGCTACAACCTGAAAGTGATTGACAAGCTCGATCCCGAAAGTACCGCTTCTATGCAAAAAGACCTGGCACGCGGACACGACTCGGAAATACAAGGATTGCTCTTCGACATGATTGCAGCAGCCGAAGAACAGGGAATAGATATACCGACCTACCGGATGGTTGCGGAGAAATTCAAAGAATCTAATCATTAACATTAATCCAATATAGAATGAATACCATGCTATTATCCATCAACTGGAACCCGAATCCCGAACTATTCAACCTGTTCGGCATTTCTATCCGTTATTACGGATTACTGTGGGCAGTAGGAATATTCTTTGCTTATGTGGTTGTTCACTACCAGTACCGGGATAAAAAGATAGAGGAAAAGAAGTTTGACCCTCTTTTCTTTTACTGTTTCTTTGGTATTCTAATCGGTGCCCGCCTAGGACACTGCCTGTTCTATGACCCGGGATACTACCTGTCTCATTTTTGGGAAATGATTCTTCCTATCAAGTTCATGCCGGACGGAAACTGGAAATTTACCGGATATGAAGGACTTGCCAGCCACGGCGGTACATTAGGACTGATAATCGCCCTTTGGCTGTATTGCCGCAAGACGAAGCTCCATTATATGGACGTGCTGGATATGATTGCCGTAGCTACTCCAATCACCGCCTGCTTCATCCGCCTTGCCAACCTGATGAACTCCGAAATCATCGGCAAACCGTCTGATGTGCCCTGGGCATTCGTTTTCGAACGTGTAGATATGCTCCCCCGTCATCCGGGACAGCTCTACGAAGCCATCGCTTATCTTATCCTGTTCTTCATCATGATTTACCTGTATAAGAATTACAGCAAGAAACTGCACCGTGGCTTCTTCTTCGGGCTCTGCCTGACTTACATCTTCACCTTCCGCTTTTTCATCGAATTCCTAAAAGAAAATCAGGAAGATTTTGAAAACAGCATGATGTTCAATATGGGGCAATGGCTAAGCGTTCCGTTTATCATAATAGGCGTCTATTTCATGTTCTTCTATGACAAGAAGAAAAAGAAAATAGCCTAAATCAAAAAAAAGGGATTAGCGGTTCAAACATCACTAATCCCTCTTTCTTATCAATAAAACAAATGCCATTTCCCTAATGTCAGGACAACAATCGAAAACATATCCTAAGACATTATATACATTTTCAGCTTATTTCCCCCTGACTATCTTCTTAATATCATTCAGTTTATTCAGCGCTTCAATAGGAGTAAGATTATTCACATCAAGATTCAATATCTCATCGCGAATCTGACAGAGAATCGGATCGTCCAACTGGAAGAAGCTTAACTGCATACCTCCACGATTCTCGCTCACTTCTGCCAACGGTTTACCTGCTATGCCCTGTTGGCGATTATCAGATTCAAGCTGTTTCAATATCTCATTTGCACGTTTCACAATGCTTTTCGGCATACCGGCCATCTTTGCCACATGAATACCGAAAGAGTGTTCACTACCGCCACGTTCCAGTTTACGAAGGAAGATTACTTTATTATCAACTTCTTTCACCGATACATTATAATTCTTGATGCGCTTGAAAGATTTCTCCATCTCATTCAATTCATGATAATGCGTAGCAAATAATGTACGTGCTTTTGCTTTCGGATGTTCATGGATATACTCTACAATTGCCCAGGCAATGGAAATACCATCATAAGTAGAAGTACCACGACCCAATTCGTCAAATAATACCAGACTCCGGGAAGAAACATTATTCAGGATATCAGCCGCTTCATTCATCTCTACCATAAATGTAGATTCACCGACTGATATATTATCGCTCGCTCCTACACGGGTAAATATCTTATCAACTAAACCGATATGCGCACTTTCCGCAGGAACAAACGAGCCGATTTGAGCCAATAGCGTAATCAACGCCGTCTGACGCAAGAGTGCCGACTTACCGGCCATGTTCGGACCTGTAATAATAATAATCTGCTGTGTATCGCTGTCCAGCATTACATCATTGGCAATATACTTCTCACCTATCGGAAGTTGTTTTTCTATTACCGGGTGACGTCCCTGACGAATATCCAATACGTCATTATCCTCAATAATCGGACGGATATAACGATTCTCACGAGCCACATTGGCAAATGACAACAGACAGTCCAGACGTGCAATCTGATTCGCATTAATCTGTATCTGTGGAATAAACTCCATCAATGCCTGTACTAAGTCCGTATATAGCTGCGTTTCCAGAATCAGAATCTTATCTTCCGCTCCCAAAATCTTTTCTTCATATTCCTTTAGTTCCTGCGTGATATAACGTTCCGCATTAACCAGCGTCTGTTTACGAATCCACTCTTTAGGAACTTTATCTTTATGGACATTACGGACTTCGATATAATAACCGAATACGTTATTATAAGCCACTTTCAAACTCGGAATACCCGTCTCCTCGCTCTCCCGCTGCTGTATCTTTAGCAGATAATCTTTTCCTGAATAGGAGATTTGCCGCAATTCATCCAAGTCTGCGTTCACACCATCTTGAATCACTCCACCTTTATTTATCAGTAAAGGAGGATCATTTTTAATCTCTTTGGCAATCCGGTCACGAATAGAAATACAAAGATTCAACTGTTCGCCAATGCGATTCAAGCTCGCATTATCAGCTTCCATACATGCCTGTTTTATCGGCTCAATTGCTTGCAAGGCAACTTTCAACTGAACGACTTCACGAGGCGACACACGTCCTACAGCCACTTTGGAAATAATACGTTCCAAATCTCCTATTAAATGCAACTGTTCTTCAATCAGTTCCTTAAAATCTGGCTGACGGAAGAAATATTCCACTACATTCAAGCGTTCATTGATCGGTTTCTCATCCTTTAAGGGAAAAACCATCCAGCGTTTCAACAGACGCGCTCCCATCGGGCTGATTGTTCTGTCAATCACATTGAGCAGGCTACTGCCGCCATCATTCATATTGCCAATCAGCTCAAGGCTACGCACCGTGAACTTATCCAGACGGACGTATTTATCTTCTTCAATACGTGCCAATGAAGTGATGTGACCAATCTGCGTATGCTGCGTCATTGTCAGATACTGCAGGATAGCACCGGAAGCAATGATACCGTTCTTCAAGTGCTCTACTCCGAAACCTTTCAGATTCTTCGTTTCAAAGTGTTTCAGCAGTTTCTCACGGGCAGTCGTTTCTGTAAATACCCAGTCGTCCAGCTCGAACGTGAAGAACTTGCTACCGAAATTACCTTCAAACATCAAGCGTTTGCCACGTTCAAAAAGAATTTCCTTAGGGGCAAAGTTATTCAACAGCTTGTCTATATAATCAAAAGGTCCTTCTGCAGTAAGGAATTCACCGGTAGAAATATCGAGAAAAGCAACTCCACAGGAAGCCTTTCCGAAATGAACGGCAGCTAGGAAGTTATTCTCTTTATAGTTCAGAACATTATCATTGATAGAGACACCGGGAGTAACCAATTCGGTAATGCCACGCTTCACCAGCTTCTTCGTCATTTTCGGGTCTTCGAGCTGGTCGCAGATGGCGACACGTTTTCCGGCACGAACCAGTTTCGGAAGGTAGGTATCAAGGGCATGATGAGGAAAACCTGCCATCTCGATAGTTTTTCCTTTCCCATTGGCACGTTTTGTCAGTGTGATCCCTAAAATTTCGGCTGCAACGATGGCATCCGTAGAATATGTTTCATAAAAGTCACCGCAACGAAACAGCATCACTGCATCCGGATGTTTTGCCTTCAAATCCAGAAACTGTTTCATCATCGGGGTGAGGACAATCTCTTCTTCGTTCACGGGTGTCTCCTTTTCTTTTTTGTTGAGTATATAATGAATTATCCTTGCAAAGATAGCGGTTTTTCGGCAGAGAATCAACGGTATGCTCCGATTCAATTTTCAAAATAAATGTTGCATACCTTGAAAAAAGGAGAGTTTATTTCTTAATAAGTAGGAGAAAACTATTAAAACGTGTTATAAAACATGCTATTTTTCTTGGATAATTTGCTAATTCCCCAAGAGTCCGTATCTTTGCAATGTGTTTTTCATAGTATTAGATTTAAGGTTAACAAAGGTTGGAGCAAGGCGTTGCTCCTTTTTTTATGCCTATACGCTTCCTATCAGAACAGCTATCCTTAAAACCCACAGGGTTTTCGGACTGCCCTGGATTTTGTTTTCAATTACTGATTTGCATAAGTATAACATGAACTTTTGATTCATAAGTTTCACCAGTTTCACCTTGTAGCTGAAACATCGATGAATAAGGAGATAGCGGGTGAAAGCGTAGGAAAAAAACAGGTGAAGCCTTCCATTGTCGCTTTCACCTTTTGAATTTATTTATACCGATTGATGGACATATATAGCCATCGTGCTGAATATATAGATACAATACAATGAGTATATAGATGCAATCTGTTGAATCTATAGATGTACCATTTCAAGTATTAATAGATGAGAACCAAGGTGTTAACACCTGACGAATAGGCTATTAACATCTGACAGTTCATCTATTAATACCTGACAATGGATTTGCTATAAGCATATTTTCATTAGCTATAATGATATCCGGATTAGCTATAATGATATTGTTTTTAGCTCAAAGGATATTTTGAAAAGACAAGGTGAAACCGATAATGTTCTGTTTCACCTGATTTTACCCCTCGCTTTCACCCGCTATAGCCTTATTCATCGGCATTTCAGGAATCAGGTGAAAGCGATGAATGGCAATAATCTTATAGTGGCATTAGATGATACTTTAGTTATAAAGAAAGAGGTAAGTTACGCAGTATTCCGCTATCGAATGAGTCAGAACTGCACAGTTTAGCTCATTTATGCACCGTCATGAGTGAAATGATAAATAAAGAATTAGGCAAAGTCTGCCCATTACACTTCACTTATAAACTGCTCAAAACTATATTTAAAATCCTCATTCAATATTAGCTTATACTCCTTGGTGAATTGATCAAATGCAGTATATGCCATTCCCATGCGTTTCAAATCCACTAAAGCACGGCACTTAACGCGAACAGACTCTTCATCTAACGAATCAAATCGCAGAATACAATTTGAGATTTGTATTCTCAAGTTATCATTTCCTACAAATTGCTTGCTATCTCTTAACCGACTCAGAAGATCAATCATTGAATCGGAATAATCTGCTTTAAAACTATCTACCCAATCAAATTGCATATTAGGAAGCAATTGACCAAATGAAGCCAGACTCAATAATTTTTCTAAATCTTCCTTATGAACCACATCTAAAGGCGCCATCTTTTGCATCAATTGATTTGCTATAGTATAATCATTATATACATGCCCCTTATTAAGAAAGTACCAATAACCATTTGCTGATGATATCTCCGTATCTCCCACCTCTTCCAACAAAAGACGTATCTTACGTATATTTACACTACGGTTATTAGAGAAACTCTCTTCTGACTTATCATACCACAACAATTCTTTTAACTTGATATTAGAAATCCCCTTATTATTCTGATTGGAATAAAGAATAATAACAGATAATAATTGACGCATGATAGGCGTAAATTTTCCGGTAATGTCTTTTAAATCCCGATTAATTACCTGAAATCCGTTTAGCATATAAATTCCCGGTGTGGTGTTCAATACAGGAGCTTCAAACGAGGAATATAGGTGGTCATTTTCTTGAATTTCTTTTTCACTATTTATATCTAAAACGCCCCCTTCTTCTTTCTCACAAATATCTTGTTGCGAAATAGATATAACTTCTTTCTTATCATGCTTTCTGCTATTCCGCAATCTCCACCCAATTCCCCCTAAACCTGCTACACAAATACATACAAACAGTAATTTCCACCAAGTCCCCTTGTTTTCCTGTACTATTATATTTTGAATAGGCAACACTGGAGATGCAATAGAATAAATATTAGCTTCATAATTATTCCCCTCTACTTGGTGAACTGTTACAGCGTAATAACATTTTTCTGAAGCAAGATAAATTAAATCTGCATGAGAATTAACATCTAAGAAAGTATAAGGTATTGTATCACCTAAAACAGTTTCTTGTCCATTCTCCAAATTTAAATCTTTCAAAACCAGAGAAGATAGAAAACGACCTGAAGAAAAAAACAATCCTTTTGCATGTTCACCTTTTTCTACTTCATCAACTATCAACGTAGAAGCAGCTACCTCATCACAAAGGTTCTCCGGCATAGCCCACTTTTTTTCCAAAGAATAATCATTCAAGTTCAATTTATACAAATCCTTATAATGAACGACCCCATACTCCTGTTTGCCCAAGTCATTACCCAATCCTCCATAAATATAAACCAGCGAATCGGTCTTGCCTATGGCACTCAAATAGCGAGGAGTAATCACATCCGGCAACTCTCCCTTTATCACTTCACCCGACAGAGATATTCTATTCAACTCACGGGTATACAAATGAAATCCATATCCCAGAATTTGTACAATTGATGAATCTTTTGGATTGAAAAACCGATTATGTTGTGTATAAGAAGACTGCCTTTTCCGTTGGATAGGAATAGACCAACTTTTTGTTTGAAAATTGAAAAAAGACAAATTCTCCCCATCAGGCTTCTCAAAGTCATAATAAACCAACTGGCTACCTTTATCTTTCAAAGGAACAAAAAGAAACTGGTTAGTGATCCGATTTACATCAATCAATGGCGAGAAAACATATTCTTTAGTTGTACTCCGTATTAAATCATATTTGACAATACGATCTTTTGCAATAAAATAACATGCCGACTGATCTTCACACGGGACAGGAAAAGTCTTGGATGAAAAAGATAACGTTTTCCTATGTTTCCAATACATATGACTATTAATAATCCATTCCGGATTTGATATAAAAGCTGTCATCTGCCGAAACTTGTCCTGAAGCAAAGTGTCAGATACGGCTTGCTCCAACGACCATTCATATTTTATGCTCCCAGGTTCCAGACCGATCTGTACATCCTTCAAAATAATAGGTGCCACGTCCGAAGTTGTGTAAGAAGCTAATTTATTAGCACCAAAACAGACTTTAACAGAATGATTATCCGGGGCAGTAACTTTCTCTTTAGAAATAAGAGAACCATTATTTCTGACATATAATGTATCATTTTTATACTCCAATTCTATCTTTATCCTATTCCACTCATGAATATCGATAGTCGCAGAAGAATGTATCTTTCCTAAATATTGCTGGTCTTTAATCAAACACAAATAAGGCTCTTCGTTCACAGGATTAACCAATATCAGATTGAGGCTATTTCTATTGTCAACAATCATACGGCATACATAACCAAAATGCTCGCCTTTTTCCCTAATCTTCAAATCAAAAGAAACAGATAAATAATCTTTGAATTTCACTCCCTGATTGCCGGACGGTATGATGAATGAAGTACGTTCATCTTTTGAATATTCATAAGCACGAAAAGAAAGGCCTCCGATATTTTCACCACCCCAAGTGACTATAGTCTTCGAGATAAATAAAATATAAAATAACAGTCGGATATATTTCATAGCAAAAGCTTATTTGAAGCAAAGATATAAAAAATATGTTTTTTCAATCTTAGGATATTAAAATAATATAGTTACTCTGCACCAATAACGAAATATATCCGGCTATTATACTCCACATCCCTATCGAACCGGCATCCGGGACGAACGCAGTTCTCCTCTCAAATATTTAGCAGCTTCACCTGCCAGCCAAAGATAATGATCGGGTGCTTCTCCTTCATAAGTTATAAAAGAACTTTCACCCACCGGAGGTGTATTTGTACATTTAAAGAAAGCTGTCCCCTCATCTATCTCATCAAACATTGCCAAATAAAGGCTTTCTGCTCCTGCATCTACAGCACCTTTCACCTGTTTCCAGAAGAAACGTCCCCCTAATCTCGGAATCATGTTTTGCGGAGCATCCTTTTTCATGTTATGCCAACTAAAGCCCGGAAACAACACCGGCATATAATCTTTACCATTCGCTTTGCACCACTTTATATCTTCCTCTATCGATTTACGATATGGCTCATACGTATTATTATCAAAACGTCCTACCAACCATGGATGAACAATATCCGCCTGTTTTACCAGTTCAAGCAATCGCGTATCAGAGACAGCATCTATCGTTAATGTCCGCCAATGAGTAGGTACACCTACCAATATGGAACAACCTTCACTCTTCAGGAAATCAATGATTTTCTTTACCTGCTCATATCCATATTTACGGCGATCATTAAACCCTATTCCCCAAACAGCAACTAACGGTTTACCATGATGATAAACATAATGATTGTTGTTCCGGGAAACTAGTTTATACTTCTCACACAGCTCTTTCCAGTCACGTATCAATATATCTTCTTCACCGGCTTCCATACCGGAAAGGTCATACATCAGGCAAATTGCCCGGTCATACTTTTCTGCCGAAAGAACAGCATTATTCAGTATCTTATTATAATTATCCTTCCCTTTCTGATTTCGTATAGAAACAACAAAACGTTGCATAAATACCCCATCAATTCCATATTGCTTCATCCATTTAAAATGCAGATCTGTAGTAGAAGCATCATACGAACTAAAAACCTTTGCTGGTGTCTCATCAGGTAACTTAAAAGCCGTTTCATAGGTTTTCTCATATTCAGAAACATCCGGCCAAAGATCAATGGTACACTTGCCCGGTTTGAACTCTTTTTCTTTTTCAAAATGTTTCCAACCCAAACCAGCACCGTCTTCAGGAGTATTAAACCACCCCTGATACCCTGCCATCACTAAATTCCTTATTGATTTGAAACGGACACGACTCATTGACTCCGTCGTTTTTGTCGCCGGATCAGACATCACCACCTCTTTCGGGAACTGATTTAAAGCAATAAATTCACTGATAAACCGATCCGGATATACTTTCACAAGATTCATTCCTTGATACCCTGTCCCCAGCACCTTTCCTACCGGACCTATCGTTATCATTTCCATATTGCCAACCTTTCCATAAGCATTGTTATGTAAATGCCCTGCAAATATTGCGTTTACTCCATATTTCTGAAACAAATGCACATATTTCTCTCGCATAGGCAAAGAGAAATTCGAATAATTCACAGGTTCATCCATCCGCTTTAGAAAAACAGAGCAATGAGTAAAAACAAACTTGAATCTGGCATCCTTCGTTTTCTGTAATTCCTGTTCCAGCCACTTAAATTGAACTTCTTCCCTCTCCTTGTCCTCTTCTTTTATTATATTTGAATCAATACCTATAAATGCACAATCACCATACCTGAATGAAAAATGGGTTTCTCCGTAGTTCTTTTTATAATTATCTATAGAAGCCCGGCTGACCTTACCTATATCGTGATTTCCCGGAATCATATAAACCTTTACTGAAGAGTCTATTTGAGCAATCATCGACTTATAAGCAGCAATCTGTTCCTTACTCTTCGAATTATTTACAAAATCACCGGTTATCACCACAAACGGAGGTTTTAACTGATTAATAGCTGTCACAGCCTTATTCATAGCCTCTGTTTCTGCCGAAATACTCTTATTATTATCTATGAAGCCAAATTGGGGATCACTTAATTGCAAAAAGAAAAAGGGAGCAGAATCCGCAGCTATCCCATGAGATACAAAAACAGCCAAGAGAAAACAAACGACCGATATTATTTTCTTTCTCATAAATTATTTATTGTTATCACGAGATACAACGATCTGCCTGATACATCGTATCCCGTTATTAATAACTATTACTTCTTAAATTGATTTCTGGTTATCTTCAGAAATTCAGATTTGTTTTCCTCCGTCGGTTCCAAATTCGTTCCTTTCTGGTAATTATTCCATGAATTGACTAACACAATGTTTTTACTTCCGATATTCCGTTTAGCTACATTACAGAAATTAATATAATCAGCAGTCTCTCCATCTTGCCCGAAAGTATATTTATAACTTGAAGTTGAATTGATGCGGTCATTATAAGAAGGAAAGATACAAGGAACAAAGTCTGTATTCCATTTGGATATTGTAGTCTTCCAATTGGCCCAATTCAAATCAACAAAACTGAAAAAGGCATAATAACGGTCATACATATTCGTTGACCAGTCGTTCACTGTCACTCCATCAAAAGAAGCAATCTGATGTTCCTCATAATTCACCGGAGCTACCCAACCGGTAGTAAATTCTCCAATCGTATAAAGATCATACCCCAATTCTGATACAGCCTTCTTTAATGCCGGGATGACCAAAGAATAATCAATACTCTTCAATGCAGAAGAAGAAAGGTTAGACGGAGTTATTAGAATAACCGGTCTTCCGTTCATTTTATAATAGGCCTCATCATTAAATAAAGGCACTAAAGTATTCGTAAAGTCATTGATCATCTTATTCAAATTCTCTTCCTCTTGAAGCGGTTTGTCATTAGATACTTTCAGATGTTTGGTGTTATAATTGATCACTAAGCGGACTTTTGCATTGGTTGCCGTACGTACAGACTTAAAGTTGGTAATCAATGTATTATCTGCTGAAGCAGCATCCCAAGTAACTATCAGAAAGTCCAAGGCAGCCTCATCCGCCCAAGCAAGCTGTTGCTGTAACACTCCACTAGTTGTAGACAAATATTCACCCAACAAAGGAGTACCGGCATATATTTTCTTACCGGATTTTAACCAGCTGGAAGAGGAAGTTATATTGGTATAATAAGCACCGACTATCGCATCCACAGGTAAATCCGTCTGTGGTATATCATACACATATTTGCTCTTATCAGGAGCTAAATGATCGTCTTTATCACAAGATACAGCTAACAAAGCGATGAATCCGAGCAATATAATAGTTATCTTTTTCATATCCTTCATTTTTTAATTATTCGTCAAATAAGGGTTAGTCTTAGTGGGCAATGCAAACCATAACTTAGTCGACATTGCATCTTGTCCACCATCGAGATTTGCAATACCTTTCGTCAATTCATATTCATTGTTTGTTTTCTCGCTATCGGGATATACCAATCGCTGAGGAATATAAGCATAAGGATTATCCTTGGTGCCCGCATTTACAGCACCATATCCGGTTTCCGGCTGGAAATGCGGCGGGAATTCCAATACTTGGCTACGGCGAATCAGTGTCCACGCATCCAACGATTGATAAAACATAGCTATATATTGCTGCATGATAATCTGACAATAAATAGGATCAGGTTCATCAGATGTAATAGCAGAAGATACAATGCCGATAAAATCTTTATAATAATCTTCACCTTCTTCTGTGACTGTGAGATCTGTCAATGTATTCCATTTAATTCCCGGAGTCTGAAGATAATTATTTACTTTTCCACCGTCTACGCCATATTGTGCCATTGAAGCATTCACACCAGCATTGTAATAAGCCTCGGCTGTTTGCGAACCACTTCCCAAACCTTTATGAACCAATTCACTTTTCAACAGGCACACTTCTGCATAATTCATAATTACTTCTGCATAACTCTGCTCCGTGAATTTATCCTGTAATTGAGAGTAATCATCCGCCGTCTTTCCACTATGCGGATTGGGAGACAAGCTGACTCCCGAAGGCAAATTAGAAACTTTCGGTTGTCCCCAATAAGGTGCCCAATGGAAGTTATCAGGCATAGAAGCAGCATTGGCAGGAGTGAAAAACTTCTCCAACCGCGGATCAGCATAGGGAGCCATATACATCAGAATCGATTCGCCGGCAGAGTGAAGCTTATCCAAATTACTTTCACGGTTGATAACCAGATAATCATAAAAATAATTTCTTGTATCTGCGTTATCTCCCCATTGCAAAAGACAATTATCTTCATTACTTGTCATCAAGTTCTGTTCATTTTCCATAAGTTCATCAATCACTTCAGTCGCTTTCGAACGGTCAGCATTACAAATACGAACGGCCAAACGCAAACGTAGTGAATTGGCAAACTTCTTCCATTTCAATAAGTCGCTGGATTTCTGTCCTGAAGGAAAAATAGGGTCTGCTTTATAAACATCTCCATCCATCTTCAACCCGTCGGCACATGCTTTCAAATCATTCAGCATAGTATAATAAATATCCGATTCCTTATCGTAAGGCACTCTCTCGCCGGCATTAAATGCCTGACTTTTAGGAATACCTCCCCAAATAGAAACTGCTTGTGAGAAAAGATAGTTTTCCCATATTTTAGCAATAAGTACACGATTGTGATATTGCTCGTCATTTTCCATTTGCGTTTGTATAAAGTGAACAGGAAAAATAGCATAATTATATACATTCTTCCAATATGAATCATTGGTTGAACCTTGATTTCCATACCTTTGTACCTGTCCACCGGTAGCTCCACCATAATAATGGCTATAGTTGGCCAACAACACTTTTTTCATACTTCCGCAAAAAGCATTCAGCGTATAATAAGAACTCGTATTGAACAAATATTCAGGATTAATTTCATTAAGTTCATTGGGATTGGCATTGGCAGATTCAAAGTCATTCGTACACGAAACGAAAGAAATGGCCATTGCAGCAAAACCGGCTAATAATATTTTAATCTGTTTCATAATATTCTATCTTTAGAAGGTTAGTTTAATATCAAATCCGACAGAAGATACGGGCGGCATTCCTCCATATTCTATACCTTGAGCATTTCCTGATGAAGAAGAAGCCTCCGGATCTATGCCTTTAGGAGTATTTTGATGAAGAATAGCCAAATTACGTCCTACCACAGCCAGTCGTAGACCACTAATCGGCAATTTCTTTAGGATAGACTTCGGAAGACTGTAGGCAACAGAGAGTTCACGGAATTTAATATAGGAAGCATCAAATACAGATCTTTCATCATAACTGGCATAGCGGTTATTAGGTTTGACAAACAAGAGGCAAGGCGTTCCGTCTTCAAAATAAGCGTCCGGATATTGATAACCGGAAGTTGCCTTCGCGCTACTCTCACCATAAATCACATTACTCAAATAATATCCTTCACGTCCTTCGGCAGATTCGGCAACAACACCGGCTGTTGTCGCTCTATTCCATGTTCCCGAATAAAGAGTTCCTCCAATACGTGCATCAAACAGAAAACTAACTGTAAAATTCTGGATTCTGAAATTGCTTCCAAAACTTCCCGTCCATTTCGGCTCGGCACAGCCTAAATATTGCGTATTATCCGTTACCAATATTTTACCTGAAGAATCGACTAATTTACGTCCCTGGTCATCACGTTTCCAGGCACGTCCCCGAATGACTCCATAAGGCATGCCTTCTTCCAACATGATACTGACATTGCTTGATTTCAATAATTGCACATTAGGATTTCCGTCCACTACCTTAATCACTTTCGACCGATTACGCGCCCAGTTGATATTCGCATTCCATTCAAACAATTTGGTCTTGACGGGAGTAGCAGACAACACAACTTCCCATCCTTGATTACGTACATGACCTGTATTCAAGAATTTAAAACTATAACCGCTAGGCACCGGCAAAGCGACTTTCGTTATCAAGTCATAGGCATCAGAACGATAATAAGTTACATCTACACCCAAACGATTATGGAAAAAGCGGAGATCAGCTCCAAGTTCCAAAGAACGGTTACGTTCCGGCAAAAGTTGATCATTATTTAAAGTTGTACTAATGGTTTGCAAAGGTGAACCATTATAAATGCTACCCAACTTATAGGTTTGATTAATCCGATAGGGGTCTGTGTCAGAACCGGCATAAGCAAAAGAAGCACGAATCTTACCGAACGACAAGATAGGTGATTTGATCTTAAATGCATCGGTAAAAATAAACGTAGCACCAAAAGAAGGATAAAAATAAGAGCAATTATCCAGTGGTAAAGTAGACGACCAGTCATTGCGGGCCGTTACATCTAAATAAACATAACTATTGTAACCTAATGACACCGAGCCGTAAGCAGAACGGATTATCTTCTTAGATTGCAGTTGAGTGGCACTAGGATACTCATTCGAGTTAGAAATATTCTTGAAATCAGGAACCAATATGCTATTCACACTTTCCGTTCTTTTCTCCGAGTTGCGTTCATATCGGCTAATACCAGCAATGGCATTGACTGATATTTTATGAAATGTTTTATTATACATCAATAAAGCTTCAAAGTTAGTAGAAGTACTGTTATTAATCCAGTTCTTCATACCACCGTCCACATCACTACGTGCACCCAGATTAAAGAACTCCATTCCTTTCCACCAATAAGCATCCAATCCGGCTTTACCTACCGCCTTCAAGCCCGGAAGTAATTTTACTTCCAGATTCATCGATCCGCTCACCCTGTCACGCGTGTCAGAGTTCGTATTTTCATAAATATTCCAATACGGATTATAACCACGTTCACCAATCGGAATCATTTCATTTCCATTTTCATCCTTATAATGTTTCAATACATCAATAGAAAGCGAACGGGGAAGAGTAACAAACGCATATATAGGATTCTTATCCGAACCATTCATATATTGACGGTTGTCTACCTTTTCATGTGAGTAAGTCATTTTAGAATCTAAAGTCATCCATTTGGTAATCGTATTCATCAACCGGAGATTGAATATATCTTTAAAGCTTTCATTGATACCGTGTACTACACTATTACCCTTACTTCTCGTATACGATACGCGATAATTATTCTTTTTCGAACCACCTTCCACAGCCAATGTATGTGTGTACCGATGGGCGGTTTCGTAGAAATCCTTCACATTGTCCGGATGTGAAGAATGAGTAGTAAGTACACCGTCATGTCCATAGATAACCTGATCCCACAAAGGTGCTCCCCAGCTACGCAATTTAGCACCTGCAGAAGAATTATAACCACTGAAATTCGGTAAATCTGTTTGTAACCTGTTACCATTAGGTTGAAGTGTCAGTTTATGGTCAAGCAAATAAGAGTTCTCTCCTGTTCCCCAACCATTCTGATAATCTAAAAACTGGTTCACTTTTTCAAATTGAAAATTTCCGCTATAAGATACTTTTGTTTTTTCGAATGTGCTCGAACGTTTAGTTGTCACCAATACAACCCCCTGTGCTGCACGCGAACCATAAAGTGCAGCTGCATTCGGTCCCTTCAGGATTTCAATGCTTTCAATATCATCCGGATTGATATCCGCTACCGGATTACCAAGGTCGGTAGAACCTGTACCACCATCAACGGTCACACTTGTATCACCCGGTTCGTTTTCAATAATCATACCATCAATCACGAATACGGGCTGTGAGTTTTCAGTCAGTGAGCTTGTTCCGCGAATGACAATGCGCGCACTACCATTGCTCGTTCCCGGAGGAGTAATGGTAACCCCCGCCACCTTACCGGAAAGAGAAGATATCAGATTGCCACTACTATTTTCTGCCAAAGCTTCCGCATTTACACTCTGCCGTGAATAATTAAGACTCTTAGCTTCACGCGTCACTCCGAGAGCGGTAACAACCACTTCATCAAGAGCCTTCGCCGTGCTGGCCAAAGATACATTGATATGAGTCAAACCGGTAATTTTAGCCGTTTTCGTCTCCATTCCGACATACGAAAATTTCAATTCTTGACATCCATTAGGCACATTAAGTGTAAACATACCATTTATATCGGTAATTGTACCTACCGATTTAGCGTTCGTCTTACCATCCGGATCAACAGCTACCACCGTAGCTCCTATGATAGGCATTCCATCCGCAGCATCTGTCACTTTACCCGTTATACGCTTTCCTTGCGCATAACCCAATACACTTATTACTAAAAAGAATAAGAATAGGAAGTAGTTTTTCATAATACTTAATTATTAAATTAAAGAATACAGTATTGATTAATGCATTAAAGATGAACCAAAGATATTTTATTGTGATTAATATTAGATTAATATTCTCTTAATGACGGGACTTTACAAAAAAATATTTGTAGAAGATAGATTTTAAGGTTACATTAAGTTTTCATTAATCAAACCATCCTATATTTACAGCAAATCTAATTAAAACCATCGAAAAATAAAAAAATCTGTTTATGTACAAGAGAAAATTCATTCCGTTAGTACTGTTAATGATTTTAATCGTCAATGGATGCAGCAACAAGCAAGAGGTAGTGTTAACTCCGGTTGACTATGTAAATCCTTATATGGGGAATATCAGCCATTTGTTAGTTCCTACTTACCCAACTGTCCATCTTCCCAATAGTATGCTCCGCATCTATCCGGAAAGAGCAGATTACACCTCTGATAAAATAAAAGGCTTACCGGTCATTGTCACCTCACATCGGGGAAAGTCTGCATTCAGCCTGTCTTTCTATCAGGGAGCAGAGAGCGGATTACAACCGGTATATTACTATTGTTATGATAATGAAATGATAAAACCCTATTCCTATTCTTCCTATTTTGAAGAAGAAGAGGTTTCCACTAAATTCGCTCCCTCCCACCAGGCAGGAATCTATGAACTAAGTTTCCGGAAAAACGATGCTCCATATTTAATACTTAGTACCACCAATGGTGAGCTTAAAACTACGGAGAATACCATTTCCGGTTATCAGAACATAGATCATCAAACCAAAGTATATGTTTATATGGAGACTTCCGCACTGCCGGAAAAAACGATGACTGTCAGCAAAGAAGAAATAAATCACAGCCACACTGCCATAAAAGGCAAGAACGTGGGTATCGCTCTCTTATATTCAACAGATATAAAAACAATCAAAGTTCGCTACGGTATATCCTTCATTGATGAAAAGCAAGCAAAAGCCAACCTACAGCGGGAAATAAAAGATTATGATGTAGAAAACCAGATGAACATTGCCAAAAACATCTGGAACCAAACATTAAGTAAAATCAAAGTGGAAGGAATAGACGAAAATGCAAAAGCAATATTCTATACTTCCCTCTACCGGACTTACGAACGGATGATTTGCCTTTCGGAAGACAACCGCTATTACAGTGCTTTCGACAATAGTATCCACAAAGATTCTGTCCCATTTTATACCGACGATTGGATTTGGGACACGTATAGAGCAGTCCACCCCTTACGTGTTATCATCGAACCAGAAATGGAAGCTGACATGATTCAGTCTTTTATCAGAATGGCACAACAAATGGAACATAACTGGATGCCTACATTTCCTGAAGTTACGGGAGACAGCCGTAGAATGAATTCCAATCACGGTGTAGCCACTGTTATTGATTCATATATAAAAGGAATCCGTAACTTTGATTTATCAGCTGCTTACGAAGCCTGCAAACTTGGTATTACAGAAAAAACGTTAGCCCCGTGGTCAGGCATAAAGGGAGGTGAAATCACAAAATTCTATTGGGAAAACGGATATTTACCGGCATTGGCACCGGGAGAACAAGAAACAGCTGACGAAGTACACCCATTTGAAAAACGCCAACCAGTAGCCGTCACTCTAGGTACGTCTTACGATGAATGGTGTCTGGCACAAATAGCCAAACAACTTGGGTATGAGAAAGACTATAACTACTTTCTACAAGGGAGTAAAAACTATCGGAATATTTTCAATCCTGAAACAAAATTCTTCCATCCCAAAAATGCAAAAGGCGAATTCATAGAACCCTTTGATTATGCCACTGCCGGTGGATTAGGTGCTCGTGAAGCATACGGCGAAAATAACGGTTGGATATACCGATGGGATGTTCCCCATAATATTGCTGATTTAATTGAACTGATGGGAGGGAAAGAAGCATTCAGAAATAATCTTGAAACGATGTATAACACCCCATTGGGCGAAGCCAAATATGTATTTTATGCACAATTACCGGATCATACGGGTAATGTAGGTCAATTTTCAATGGCTAATGAACCCAGTATGCACATTCCTTATCTGTACAACTATATAGGAGAGCCCTGGAGAACTCAAAAAAGAGTAAGGACATTGCTCGATGAATGGTTTAGAAATGACCTGATGGGACTCCCGGGCGACGAAGATGGCGGAGGAATGTCAGCATTTGTAGTCTTCTCCATGCTAGGTTTCTATCCTATTACTCCTGGTTTGCCTATTTATGTCATCGGAACTCCTATGTTCGAAAGAGCAGTTATTGAAACAGGAGCCGGAAAATCATTCGAGGTCATTGCGCACAACTATTCGCCGACAAATAAATATATCCAATCAGCCAAATTAAATGGCAAAGATTGGACCCAATCCTGGTTCGAACATAAAGAACTGATGAATGGCGGCAAACTGGAATTTACAATGGGAAACACTCCCAATAAGAATTGGGCGGCAGACAGTGTCCCCCCTTCTTTTGAAATAAATAAGTAACAGAATATGAATAAAATATTATTTGTCCTTTTATCGCTTTTGACTTCTCTGCAATCATACTCCCAAGAGCAAAATGAAAAAGAAGTTTCATTTCTCTTGTTGGGAGATATACACTATGATTTATTGGAAGATCACGATATGGAATGGTTATCCACCAAACCGGATGATCTGCGCCAAGTTACCAAAGAATATTCAGTATTCACGAAAAATACATGGCCGGAATTCTCCCGGATAATCAGCGGGCAAGTTCAAAAACACCAGCCGTCAATAAAAGCCGTTCTGCAAATGGGGGACTTGTCAGAAGGATTGGCCGGTTCTCCACAAAAAGCAATACAGATGGCTAACAGTGCCTTTAAAGCTGTCAACAAAATGAATCTGAAAGTACCTTTCATTATGACTAAAGGTAATCATGATATCACAGGGCCAGGGGCTAAAGAAGCTTTTGAAAAAGTATACTTACCCAATATGGCAAGGTTGGCAGGACATCCATCCTTACAGTCAGCCAATTACACTACTACTCTTGATGATGTATTATTTGTGTGTTATGATCCATGGGATCGGAATCCGGAAGGGCTACAACAATTAGAAAAGTCATTAGCCGGCTCGAAGGCAACTTACAAGTTTGTCATGTTACACGAGCCTGTGATTCCGGTAAACGAAAGATGCTGGCATGTATTCCGACAAGATAATGCCAAGAGGGAACAATTGCTGCAAATCATTGCCAGTCAACAAGCAATCGTGCTCTGTGCACATCTGCATCTATACTCCGTTGTCTGTCGGGACACTCCTTGGGGACCTATCGTCCAGATTCTCGTCAACAGTGTCATCAAAGATAAAAATATGCTGGTTCCGAAAAATGTAGTTGCAGACTATGGTCCTGAATTTGTAACGGCACACCCACAATGGCAACCTTCTACTCTACAACAGCGTATGGAATGGATTGATAAAGAAACTCCCCATATCCGTTTTTTCAAACAAATGGATTTACCGGGCTACGGCATCCTTTCTATTGACAAAGAAAACAACAAGATGCAATTAGAATATTATGCCGCATTTGGAGAAAAGCCATACGATACAGTCAACATATCCGAATTACTTACTTCTAATTAAAAACATATTAGCCATGAATGTAAAATTTAAAGCTCATTTATTTATTTTCTCCTTATTCTTTTGCTATAATCTATCAGCACAAGAAATCGTCAAAGGAGATTTTAAGAACGAAAATCCACAAAGTTCGTATGTTCCTTCATTTGACATGGATGCTACCGACAAACCGGTGAAGAATGTCATCTTAATGATAGGTGACGGCATGGGACTGGCACATATCTGTTCAGGAATGTATGCCAATCAAGGACAGCTTACTATCACTAATTTAAAAACATGCGGTTTCGTCAGAACGCAATCCGCCAACAAGTTTACAACAGATTCAGCTGCTTCCGGAACTGCTTACTCAACCGGAAAAAAAACTAAAAACGGAGCACTCGGAATGGATGAAAATAACCAAGTTATTCCCAACTTACCGGAGAAGTTATCCGGCTATGGCTACATTTCAGGAATCGTTACCACTGACAATCTCGACGGAGCTACTCCTGCTGCTTTCTTTGCTCACCAACCGGAACGTGGAATGTCTAAAGAAATATGGGCAGATCTTCCTAACAGTAAGCTGACATTCTTTTCTGCCGGTAGTTATGAACTATTTGAAAAACAAGCACCAAACGTTCAAAAGGAAATCAAAAAAGAGTTTACCATCATAGAAGAACCGAATGACAAAGCCATCAAGAAATCTAAAAAACTAGGATATTTACCCACAAAGAGCAAAACGGCTTCTGTAAACGAAAACCGGGGAGATTTCCTTCCGTCTACCACCCAAATGGCCATTGACTATCTTTCGAGCAGGAGTACTAACGGTTTCTTCTTAATGGTAGAAGGTGCCCGAATAGATAAAAGTGCGCACAACAATGATTATTCGGCAGTTGTCCGTGAAGTATTGGACTTTGACAAGGCGGTAGAAGCTGCTATCAGATTTGCAGAAAAAGATGGAAATACATTAGTGATTATTTCAGCTGATCATGAAACCGGAGCATTAGCTTTACGTGACGGAAACATAAAAGAAGGCAAAATGAAAGCAATGTTTGTATCTAAAGGACATACACCAATCATGGTTCCACTGTTTGCATACGGTCCACAATCCAAGCTTTTTGGTGGTGTTCAGGAAAACAGCGATGTTAGTAATAAAATTCTCCAATTACTCGCTAAATAAGATATAAAACAGATCTGTCATTCAAACTGAAATAAGAAAGAATTTCTTCTTTGCATATAGAAAAAATTCTTTCTTATTTCTTTTCTGCCAGATAAACACCCAATTATAATACAAGCTGCCCCATCAAAGTAATCCATGTAATTCGCAATGAAGCAATTGCCGTATTTCTTTATTTTGAGAATACCCCTACTTTTTTCTATCTTTAAATAAAGCGATTATGACTACTTTTAGAATAGGATAAAAGATGATCAAAGCCCTCGCACCCCAAATGGTTAAAAGTAGACCTTGCAAGATGGGCATTATTTGAATTTTATATGGATCCTTGAACAATCCTAAAACACATAAACTTATTCCACTTAAAAAAATCACTAAAAAGAATACTGCACATATAAAAATGGGAAACGGACCGTCATATTCAGTAAAATCGGCTAATCCAAGCCATTTCTTCCATTTTCTCCGCCGTTCTTTCCTCCTTTCTTCCGGTTCCCTTTCTTTCCTCATTCTCTCCCACTCTATCACACGCCGACGGAATTCCTCTTGGGGACGCTGTAAGCTGAGATTGTATCTCCGCATCTTTTCGCTGATGCGTTTCTTTTTTCTTTTTGTCATTCTTGTATTTGTTATTTCTTATGTGTTTTTACCTATTTATTTCTTTTCTGCCTGATAGACTCCAAAAATAATGCAACCTGCTCCCAATAATGTAATCCACGTGATTTTTTCGTGGAGAATGATAACCGAAGCTACCATAGTCACCAACGGATTGAGATAGATATAATTGGAGGCTCTAACGGTTCCCAACTGTTTCAATACCACATTCCAAAGGACATAACAAACCAAGGATGCCAGGACGGCCAGAAATAAGAGATTGGATAATACAACCGGTTTTAAAAGTACATCGAAATCCGGTTGCAGCGGATGAAGAAGAAAGGCGGGAAGTATGGTCAATACTCCATAAAAGAATATTTTGCGGGTGATAAATACAGTGGGGTAACGCCCTGTCATTTTCTTTATCACCAAACTATAAAATGCCCACGACAGGGCGGCAAGTAAAGTGAGCAAATCCCCTACTGGAGATAATTTGAGTACAAAACTACCGTTGAAGACCACCAGTCCCACCCCAATTAAAGCTAATATGGAACCATAAATCAAACCTTTGGTGGCTTTTTCACTCTTATAAAAGAGAAGGGAAAGAATGGTAGTAAGCAAGGGAGCTGTGCAAATGATGAAAGCGACATTGGATGCTTGCGTAATTCCCAAAGCTGTATTCTCTGTAAAGAAATAGAGTGAACCACCGAAAAAACCTCCTGCCATCAACCAAAGTTCGTCTTTCCAATTACTCGTAAACAGACGTTTGGGAGAAATCACCCAAATGCCCAGATAGGCAATAAGAAAACGATAGAAGAATATCTCCTGTGGAGTCAGTCCGTGATTAATCAATACTTTGGTTGATATGAAAGTCAATCCCCAGATAGCAACTACAAGTATCGCAATCAGATGGTAATATCCATGCTTCAATTCCATAATGGTGGTGATGTTTGTTTAATAGAGTGCAAAGATAGCGAGAAGTTATGGAATGTTTGTTTGGAGAAGTAACAAAAAGCCCGTACCTTTGTTTATGTTCAAAGAAAGTTCCTAAAATAAGGTATAAGTTATGGAAAAATATATAGCACCGGACAGGAAACGTATCCCATACGGCATGATGAACTTTGCAGTAATCCGCCGCGACGACTGTTATTATGTAGACAAAACCCGGTTTATACCCATGATAGAAGAGGCGGACAAGTTTTTCTTCTTTATTCGTCCGCGCCGTTTCGGCAAAAGCCTCACAGTAAATATGTTGCAGCACTATTATGATATACTTGCCAAGGATAAGTTCGATGCCCTGTTTGGCGACCTTTACATCGGAAAGCACCCTACGCGCGATCGGAACAGCTATCTGGTACTATACCTCAACTTCTCCGGAATAGTAGGCGAACTACACAACTATCGCAAAGGACTGGATGCGCATTGCCAAACAATGTTCGACTATTTCTGTGATATTTACGCCGACTATCTCCCCAAAGGCATCAAGGAAGAACTCGACAAAAAAGAAGGAGCTGTCGAACAATTTGAATACCTATTCACAGAATGTAATAAGACCAACCAACGTATTTACCTTTTTATTGACGAATACGACCATTTCACCAATGCCATCCTCTCGGATATAGAAAGCCTGCACCGCTATACGGACGAAACACATGGCGAAGGTTATCTGCGCGCCTTCTTCAATAAAATCAAAGCCGGAACCTATTCCAGCATCGAGCGTTGTTTCATTACCGGCGTAAGTCCCGTGACAATGGACGACCTCACAAGCGGTTTCAATATCGGAACCAACTACTCGCTCACACCGGAATTCAACGAGATGATAGGTTTCACGGAAGAAGAAGTGCGCCAAATGCTCACTTACTATTCCACCACCAGTCCATTCAACCACAGTGTGGACGAACTGATAGAAATAATGAAACCTTGGTATGACAACTACTGCTTTGCGGAAGAATGTTATGGTGAAACCACTATGTACAACTCTAACATGGTACTCTACTTCGTCAAGAATTATATTCAACGAGGCAAAGCCCCCCGGGATATGGTAGAAGACAATATCCGTATCGACTACGAAAAATTACGTATGCTCATCCGGAAGGACAAAGAGTTTGCCCATGATGCTTCCATCATACAAACATTGGTGAGCGAAGGCTACGTCACCGGAGAACTGAAAAAAGGTTTTCCTGCCGTCAATATTACCAACCCCGACAACTTTGTGAGCCTGCTCTACTATTTCGGTATGCTCACCATTAGTGGCACGTATAAAGGAAAGACCAAACTCACCATTCCTAATCAGGTAGTCCGCGAACAAATCTACACTTATCTGCTAAGTACCTATAACGAAGCCGAACTCAATTTCAGTAGTTACGAAAAGAACGAACTTGCCAGCGCTCTTGCCTACGATGGCGACTGGAAAGCCTATTTCGGTTATATTGCTGACTGCCTGAAACGCTACACCTCCCAGCGTGACAAGCAGAAAGGTGAATTTTTTGTCCACGGCTTTACGCTTGCCATGACGGCACAAAACCGTTTCTACCGTCCCATTTCCGAACAGGACACACAGGCAGGTTATGTCGATATTTTCCTCTGTCCGCTACTGGATATCTATTCCGACATGAAGCACAGCTATATTGTAGAACTGAAGTATGCCAAGTATAAAGATCCCGAAAGCCGCGTGGAAGAACTACGACTGGAAGCTATTGACCAAGCGAATCGTTATGCTGACACTGATACGGTAAAGAGAGCAGTCGGCACTACACAGCTTCATAAGATTGTGGTTGTATACAAAGGAATGGATATGCCGATATGTGAAGAGGTTTAACAGATAGGCTAACAATATGAAAAGATCAATAAAACGTTTGCCCAAACGCACGCAAGAAGAGTTGGCAGTGTTGCAAGAATTGATATTGTCGAATCTTACGAATGTGCGTATGATTATCTTGTATGGAAGTTATGCACGGGGAAAATATGTCATTTGGGATGAAACATACGACGAACGTGGAGGGACTACTTACTACCAAAGTGATTTGGATATTCTGGTGATATGTGATACGAGAGACGCAAATAAAGCAGAGAGGCATGCGCGCGAGGTGATCGTTCCTAAATATGATACAAGAATGGAAGGAAAGCGGCATCCGGCACCGCCTAGTATTATTGTAGAAAACCCGACGACCATTAATCGAGCTATAAGAAGGAAGCATTATTTCTTCTATGAGATTATAAAAGACGGTATTCTGTTGTATAACGACGGCACGTTTCAGATTGGCAAACCGGAGAAATTACCGTATCGGGAGATTAAGCAATATGCAGAGGAAGAATATGCAGAATGTTTTCCTTTAGCAGAAGGATTCTTAAGACATGGACATTTGGATAAAGAAGAAGAGAATTATAAACTAGGTTCATTTGAATTACATCAAGCCTGCGAACGTTACTACAAAACGTTTACGCTCGTGTATAGCGGCATTCGCCCTAAATCTCATGAATTGAAAGTGCTGGGAGCAATGGTCAGGAGCTGTTCACGAGAATTCGCAAATGTGTTTCCAACTCATACTTTCGAAGATAATAAAGCATTTGATAAATTATGCAGAGCATATATCGAAGCCCGATATAATCGACTGTTCACCGTTAGCAAAGAGCAATACGAGTATATGCTGGCACGAACAGAGGTGCTCCGCGAAGTAACTATTCGGGAATGTGCCGCACGCATGGCGTATTACGATGAGATGATAGAAAAAGAAGAGAAAGAGAAGATATAAACCGTATATTGTAAAAATGAATAATTACCCTCATCACAGATAGCTGTAATGAGGGTAATCACGTTAAAAAGAGAGTTTCTACACATCTCCTTAATATCAATTTCTACATGAGAAACTATCGCAATTACATACTTTATTTAGTCACCTTGTAAGTTCCACTTCCATACTCCTTTGACTTCACCTCTCCAGGAAGAGTTACGGTAGCGGTAACACCCTTAGGAATGGTGAATTCCCAAATCCAGGTATCTCCTTCGTATTTCCAGACACTCTTGATGAGTCCGGCGGCGGAACGGTATTCGGCAGTCACGTGTCCTAACCGCTTGTCTGGAATGGGCTTCATAATGATATGTTTGAAGCCGGGGGTGGCAGGATCGGCTGCGATGCCGGCAACGGTTTCCCAAATCCATTCACATACGCATCCATAGGCATAATGATTGAAGCTGTTCATGCCGCGCGGTCCCATTCCTTTGTCTATCATATAGCTGTTCCACCGTTCCCAGATGGTGGTGGCTCCATTGTCCACAGAATACAGCCAGCTTGGGTTCTTACGTTGAAAGAGGAGTTCATAGGCAATGTCTTCCATGCCATTCTCCGTGAGGGTGGCCATGAGAATGGATGTGCCCAAGAATCCGGTCTGCAAGCAAAGATCGTGCTGTGCGAAGTTTTCACGCAGGCGGTCTATCATCTTCGCTTTGGCTTCGCCTTCCACAAGCTGGTTCTTTAGGGCAAATAAGGCAGGAGTTTGCATGGTGTTGAGGATGGCGGTTTTGAAGGTGCCGTCCTCGTTGAGGAAGTTCTCTTTGATGTATGCCTTTGCCGAATCGGCCATTTGCTGGTACTTGGCGGCATCGCGACCAGTGGCGGCAGCCATATCCCGCATCATGAAAGCATCTATCACCCAGTAAGAAGCGCTCAAATAGTTCCAATAGCTGACGGCATCAGGAAGCGGGCCTTGGGGAGAGAAAGCGAGTCCGCTACAACTTTCCAGTGGTTCGTAGCTCAACCAGTCGGCCCATTGGTAGTTGCCGTTCTCACCGCAGAGAGTCTCGTGATTATACTTGGTGTCGTTGATGTGGTTCATAAACAGGTCCATGGCGTTCCAGCTCTCTTCAATAATTTGCGTGTCACCGAATTGCTTCCATACCGTCCAGGGCACAATGATTCCGGCATCGGCCCAACCCAAACGCATTTTCTCATCACCGTATTGTGCCAAGGGAGCCACTCCGGGGAATCCACCCAAACTGTTTTGAGTGTCGCGCATGTCACGCATCCACTTATGGAAAAACTTCATGGTGTTAGCAAAGAACGTACCGGTTTCTGCAAACACTTGTGTGTCTGCTGTCCAGCCCAGACGCTCGTCACGCTGCGGACAGTCGGTGGGTATAGACAGGTAGTTGGATAGCTGTCCCCAATAAGTGTTGGAGATGAGCTTGTTCACAAGGTCGTTGCCTGTGGTGATAGTGCCGGTCTCCAGTTCCTTTGCGATGGAAGTAACGGGGATGGACTTCAACGACTTGATGGCAACATTCCCGGTGGCAGTTATGGAGACATAGCGGTAACCGAAGAAGGTGCAGTGAGGATAATAGGCCACA